>NPID01001594.1_pt1 | contig 56437 bp, 41 predicted proteins | sample 8637491 | NCBI WGS metagenome assembly NPID01 (sample SAMN07420843, study PRJNA396082) | bioreactor metagenome | isolation source: sample BA6 brine-fed electro-methanogenic bioreactor BA | place: Japan: Kochi | collected 2016-06-14 | reverse complement strand
GGGCTGCTATGCCATGCGCCAAGCGGGTTGGTGGTAAACGACCAAACCTCCGACCACTCTGACGTATCATTCTCGTTTCGTCCGCGCACGCGCCAGTAGTAGGTTTGCCCGTAATGCAGGTTGCTTACGTTTTGTCCGCTGTAGGAGTTATTGTGAGAGTACTCCTGCAGATCGGCCGAGTCGAAATCGGGTGACGTATCGAGCTGGTAGTCGTAATACCTCGAACCATACCTGTTAATTGATAAGGTAAGAGAAACTCCCCTGTCAACAGAACCATTTGAGGGTGAACTCTGTACGGCTCCTAACTCTCTAGTGGTAAACGACCATGTGTCGGACCAATCTGATGTTTCGGTTGCATTTCTGGCTCTAACTCTCCAATAATGCGTTTCGCCAAAATATAAATCATTCGGAGTCCATCCGCTATAGCCTGAAGTATGAGAATACTCTAATAGTGCTGGCGAGTCAAAAGAGGGCACAATGTCAACCATGTAATCGTAATGCGTAGCCCCCGAAACAGTGTTTATCCATAGCGTTACATTAACATACTGATTTACCGCTTCGTTTGAAGGCGAACTTTGAGAGGGTGTATCAATAGCATACCCCAAAACTGAAACTAACGCAAAAGATAGAATAACAACCATTCTCTTCATAATAAACAATTTAATATGTGAGTCTTACAGATTCGACAACGGGCTCAAATGTAGTAAAAACAACCTATTTTCGATAATAAACAATATACAAAAGCAACTCTACCTAATTTAGAAATTGAATACATAAAGATGATCTTTTAGTATATTTGCAGCATTAAACGAGCAAAGTATGGCAAGAAAATCTCAAAAAAGAATTTTATTTCTTTTGGCAATAATTCTTATTTCTTTCATTTTATTTGGCAGTTATTACGGATACCGCATTTACCATAGGATGTACGCAGAGAATGTTACTTTGGTTGACAAAGAACACACCTACATTCATATACCAACAGGTTCTAAATATGCAGAAGTAATAAATATACTTGAGAAAACTGGCATTATTACTAACATTGAGTCGTTTAAGTGGGTGAGTTCGCGCATGGGCTATCCGTATAGCGTTAAAGCTGGTCGATACAAGCTAAAGCATGGCATGAACAACAAAGAACTGGTTACAATACTTCGTGCGGGTTTGCAAACACCAGTAAGATTAACGTTTACCGGCTTTAGAACTCCGCAGCAACTTGCACAACGAATTTCGAAGCAAATAGAAGCCGATTCGGCAGAAATTGCAAATGCTTTTTTAAGCGATAAAACTCCTAATATTTACGGGTTTAACCAGCAAACCTTTATTGCCATGTTTATACCTAATACCTACGAGTTTTTTTGGAATACCAATTCGAAAGGTTTTTTTGACAGGATGAAAAAGGAATACGATAGGTTTTGGACAGAGGAGAAAAAGAAGCAGGCAAACGATATTGGATTAAGCCAAGTCAAGGTATCCACATTAGCCTCAATTGTTGAAGAGGAAACCATAAAAGCTGATGAACGGCCTCGGGTAGCAGGCGTATACATCAACAGGTTAAAACGGGGGATTCCTTTGCAGGCAGATCCTACTATAAAATTCGCAATGGGCGATTTTACCCTCAGAAGAATACTAACCAAGCATTTAACAGTAGACTCACCTTACAACACTTATAAGAATAGGGGTTTACCTCCCGGCCCAATTAATGCCCCAAGCATTTCGTCGATTAAAGCAGTACTTAACTACGAAAATCACAAATACTTGTACATGTGCGCCAAGCCCGATTATTCGGGATATCACGCTTTTGCTAAAACCTTAAGTGAGCACAACCAGAATGCAAGAGAGTATCAACGGTTTTTAAACCGTGAGCGAATCTACAGATAGCTTTTTATTTTGCCAATACTTTTTCAAGGCAATCATTTTGGGTATCAACAAAACCCATTTTCAAAAGATATTTTACGTGAACGGGGTTAGTTTTTTCGGCAACCAAACGTTGATAGCCACACTCTAGAAACTTTTTTCGGAGATTGAGATAGGCAAATCTACCATTCTTAAAATCTCTCATCTCGGGTATAACATAGTCAAGCACTACTTTAAGCGTACTATCATCCTTTTTTTCGGCTATTAAAATTCCAGCAACAGCCATATTCCTCAGAACAAAATACTGAATGGTATTATCGTTGGGCATGTAGCTAAAATCGGGGTAGTACTTCCCAATATCACGCTTATAAAATTCGAGGAATTTATGCATATACCTGTTTGTGCTACTTACCTCAAGGGTTTCAAAATAGTCCTTTTTAGAGAATATCTGAATTAGAAAGTACACATCAACAGCAACAATGAAACCGTTCATAACTCCAACGGGTATAGAACCAATAAGAAATCCGTATACCGAAAACGTTGCAGCACCAATTAAGTTTACAATTCTAAACTTAACAATAGAGTTAAGGGCCATAGATAAGGCAATAACCACTGACGCTCCATAGCCAATCCATTCTAAAACAATACCTTCCATAATTAATAATTTTATAGTAAAAAGTCTGCAAAGATAAGCAATATCTTACCAATTTAAAAAGAATTTAAATTTTGTAAAATTAGGCTATTAAACTTCTTTAAAAAACATTATCAGTTACTATGCATTTTACACAAACCTTTTTATATTTTATTTTGCCTATTTATTTATGCATTTATGGATTTTTGTGAAATTAATGTAAAGATGGAGATGAAATTAATATCACAAATTTGCTATAACCGAATTTAACTTACTAAATAAAATCATTTGTAGTTAGCAACTCAAGGGTATTGATTGAAAATTATTTGCGAATATTAAACAGATATCAATAATTTCAATTAACTTGCAAATAGAATCAACATATTCAGTGAGATATGAATGCCGCCTCAACAGCAAGTTTACTGAAAAGCCTGCATAACGACGACCTAATATTTGCCTACACGGGATTGGTATCCGATTCAATAACCCATAAAATTATCGAGTTAACGCAGTTTAACATCGATTCGGCAGGAAATTTTACCAAGCTAAAAAATAAGATAAGCTTTTTAATGGCCGAATGCTACCAAAACGTTGCACGACATGGCAAGTACTCCGCCGAAGTTAACACCCTTAGCGATTATCAGGGGGCATTCTACGTAAGAAGCGTTAAGGACTGCTTCTTCATTGCTTCAGCAAACTCGGTAACTAATGATGTAATTCCGTCGATTAAAGAGAAATTGGAAAAGGTTAACAGCTTAAACGCCGACGAGCTAAGGCTTTTGCAGAAACAGGTACTTGCAAAAGGCAAACTCTCCGACAGGGGTGGTGCTGGCCTTGGAATTATTGAAATGGCCAGGAGAACTGGCAGGAAAATTTCATACGATTTTGCTCCAATCGACAGTAGAAGTTCGCTGTTCTTCATTCAGCTTACTATTCAAAGTCCCGATGAGCAGCACGAAAAAGAAGATGAAAAAGCAGAATCGTCACTTGAGCATATGAAAGGCCTTTACGCCAAAATGCGCGCAGAAAACTTAGTAGTATTGCACAAAGGTGATTTCTCTGAAAACTCGGTATTGCCAATTATCCATATGATTGAAAAAAACATCTTAAGGTATAACGACCTGAAAATTGGCAAGCAAAAACTTTATAATGTATCGGTTGAAATGCTACAAAATATATCAATGCATGCCAGCAAAACCGATAAGATTAACGAAGGCTTATTTATCCTTGAGCATCACGACAATAACTTCTCAATTGGAACTTGTAACTTTATTTCTGAAGAAAATGAAAAGGGGCTAAATGGGCTGCTACAAACCCTTAGCAAGCTAACCAAAATGGAGCTCAACGATTTATACAGAGAAAAGCTAAGGCTACTAATTGACGAAAAGGTTGTTGGTGTTGGTATTGGGCTTATTTACATTTTCAGAAAATCGCAATCGGTTGACTATCTCTTCTCCGAATCCGATTCCAGAAAACTATTTTCACTCGTAGTTGAGGTTTGAGGGCTCTTAATTCTCACCACTAAATTCAATTAGCCCGATGGGCTAATGGTATTGTAAAGAAAAACTCACTACCTACCCCCTCGATACTCTTAACCCAAATATCACCATTATTAAGCAATACAAAATCTTTGCAAAGGATTAAGCCTAAGCCTGTTCCCTTTTCGTTTTGTGTTCCTCGAGTTGAGAATATTTCGCGACCAAAAAGCCGTTGTAGCTGTTCGTTGCTCATACCAACCCCAGTATCGGCAACCGAAACCATTATATGGCTATTTTTAATTGATGCCGAAACGGTAACAACACTCCCAGTCTCGCAAAATTTAATTGCGTTTGCAATTAAGTTGCGAAACACGAGCTCTATCATAGCACTATCGGCAAATACTTCAACATCCTCCTCAATCAGGTTTCTCAGGCTAATCCCTTTGTTATGTGCTTGTTCAGCATATAAATTCAGTTTGCTCTGGGCTATATCGTGAACTTTAAAATTAGTGGGATTCACCTTAAGCCCCTGCATTTGGCTTTGAGCCCATTTAAGCAGATTTTCCAGTAGTTCGGAAGTATAACCCACATTTTTCGATAGCTCATCGATAACTTCCTTAAAACCTTCCTCGGTGAAAAAACCTTGCTGTGTAAGGTTTAAAAGGGTTATTAGTGACCCCAAAGGACTTCGCAAATCATGTGATATTATTGAGAATAGCTTATCTTTTAAACTATTGAGTTCTCTCAACTGCTCTGCCTGTTGCTGTATTTCTCCATTCTGTCTTACGATTTCCTCATTTTTTTGCTGAAGGAGCAGATTCGCTCTTTTTTTCTGATAGTAGCTGTACAGGACGTAGGCAGTAAAAAATAGCACAAGCACAATAATTGCCAGGTATATATTTCGCATTTGGTTTTGGTGGGTAATTACTGCCTGTTGCAGTTCACGTTCCTTATTCAGCAGGTCAATTTGCATTAGCCGTTCTCGCGACTCTCTTTCGGCTTCTTCCAAAACACGCTGCTTTTGAGTCAGCTCTTCGTCTTTAAGCATAAGCTCTTGCTCGGTAGCTTGTTTTTGAGCCTCAACATGTTTAACTCTTGAGGTAGCATCATCCACAAGCTGTCGGGCTGCTTCTTCTTTTACCCTTAGTTCATCTTGCTGAATCTTCTTTGTAATGGCTGAAAAAAGGTTAAAATATTTGGCTGACTCCTCAATATTCCCTTGTTTATCGTATACTTTTGTGAATACTGAATATATGTTTCGTAAAAGCTTAGGCTCATTAAGCTCTTGCGCAATGGCATTGGCTGTGTGTAAAGCATTAAGCGCTTTGCTGTAGCTCTCCTTTTCGTAGTATATATTTGCCTGGTTTATATAGGAAGAGGCAACATCGGCTTTTCGGCCTAGTTTTGATGCAACAGCTGCAGCTTGCAAGAATTGCTCTAGGGCATTGTCATACTCCTCGGTATCAGTATATATCAGCCCTAAATTAGTGCTAATAATATATACAGCGTTATTATTACCTAGCTTGTCTGACATTTCTAGCGCAAGCAGAAAATTCTCTGCTGCTTGCACAAGCATATCGTTCTGCCAGTAGGTATTGGCTACCTTCCCGTAGTAAAATGCAGCTTGATTAAAATCCTTCTCAGCGGCAAACTGTTTAGCTAGCCTAATTTCCTCATTAAGTTGAGTAAGCTTTTCTTGTGAAATTGTAGTGCTTTGGCTGAAAACAAAAGTAAATTGGATTAGCGAAACAATGACAAGTAATATGTATGAAAAAAACCTAGTCATTGAAACTATACCCTCTCAGATTTTTCAATAATCTTAACTGGCAAATCGGTTAAACGGGCAAACTCTTCGCCCTCTTCACGCATATCCTCATCGTACTGATTATAGTACCAGTTAAGAATAATCTTACGTCCCTCCTTGTGCAACTTCTCGAAGTGTGAAATAATGGCAAGTATTCGCTTGGTTGAGGCTGAATTGAGGTAAACCAAATCGAAGTTTATAATTGTATTTGGTTGCGGTTCGTCAACATATTCAATCACGGCCTGCTCCAAAGGGCTATAGAAAGCAGTAATGTCTTCGGGTAAGCTTTTACCCGAAATATCGAGAATGCCCCTACTCGGATCGAACATAATTTGTGGCGATTCATCTGTTGCAAGTATTATGAGCTTGGACATGATTACTTCTTTTTCTTTTGTAATTATTACTTAAATAGGGTTTACTAAGATACATAATTAGCGCTATTTTTGCCACATTTTTGACAAAAATACGCTATTCGTATGTGAGCATTAGTTAGCGGAAACTTAGCAATTTACTTTTGATACATTTCTAGATAAGTAGTTTAAAGCACAAATGTATTTTGTATGAGAGGATATTGTGCTAAGCTACATTAACCTCCATCTCGAGGGGTACATTAAACATTTGCATAACCGATTCGCGAATACTATGGGCTAACGACAAAACCTCGGCTCCACTACAACCGCCATAATTAACTAGTACCAATGCCTGATTCTTGTGAACACCAACATTTCCAACTCGCTTTCCTTTCCAGCCGCATTGCTCAATTAGCCAGCCAGCCGGAAGTTTTACATTATTTTCATTTATAGGATAATACGGGATTTTATCAAATTTTTTCTGAAGGTCTTCAACAAGAGCAATATCAACAACCGGATTTTTAAAAAAGCTGCCAGCGTTCCCCAGCTGCTTTGGATCGGGGAGTTTTGCCTCGCGAATGCTCATTACAGCCTTTCGCACGTTTGCAATGGTTACAGCACCCAGCGGCTTTAGCTCATCCTCTAAATTCCCATAGTGATATATAGGTTTTGGGACTTTGCTGAGCCGGTAAACAACATGCGTAATAACGAACTTTCCTTTAAGCTTATTCTTAAATATGCTATCCCTATAACCAAACTTGCAATCGGCATTTGAAAGAGCAAAGGTTTTAAGCGAATCAATGTATACGCCCTCCACCCGCTCAATAGAATCCTTTGCCTCAACACCATAGGCTCCAATATTCTGAATAGGCGATGCACCAACGTTTCCCGGAATTATCGAAAGGTTTTCAATCCCGCCTAAACCTCGGCTTACGGCATGATTAACAAGGTCGTCCCACTCTACCCCTGCCCCAGCTTTAACATAAACATACTCCTCATTTTCATCCTCATCCATTATTCCCATAATGGAAGGTTTTAGCACAACTCCCTTAAAATCCCCTTTAAAAAGCACATTCGATCCTCCACCCAACACCAATAATGGATATCGATTTTCCTTAATCCACTTCAATGCCTCAACTAAATCGTTAACAGTATTGGCATTAATAAGGTGATCTGCATAAGCATCAATGCCAAAAGTGTTTAGTGCTTTAATGCTCTGATTGAGGAAAATGTTGTACATACCGTTTGTTTTATGCAAAGATAAAAAAATGTAGCGGGCTAAGGAGTTTTTTTTAATTTAGCAAAAAAAAGCCTTGCATAGAGTTGTCATACTGGTAACATCCGATATTATTGCCGATCAGCGAGTACACCGAACCGCTAACACACTTCATGAAAATGGATTTAGCGTTACCGTTGTTGGCCGAAGGCTAAAATCATCTCCTAAAAAAATTTGCTTTGAATATAAGACCGTATTGCTAAAATTACCTTTTACTAAGGGTCCAGCATTTTACGCATTTTATAATTTATACGCCTTTTTTTATCTGCTATTCCATAGGTTTAGCCTAATTCATGCCAACGATTTGGATACGCTGGTTGCATCTCGCATAGCAAGCGTTATTAAGAGGAAACCAATTATATATGATAGTCACGAGCTGTTTGCCGAAATTCCCGAGCTAATGAGCAGACCCAGAACCAAGCGCTTATGGATTTACCTAGAAAAACGATTTATTAAGGGCTTAAAAAACTGCTCTACCGTTTCAGAAGGTGTTGCTAATGAGCTGAAAAAAAGGTACAATGTAAATTTCACCGTTATCAGAAATTTACCCTACAGCAAGCAGCCAATTGAAAAACAAGGGAAACAAGGTGAGCAAACAATTATATACCAAGGTGCGCTTAACATTGGGCGAGGACTAGAAAAACTTATTAAAGCCATGCCTCACTTGCCAAACCATAAGCTAATAATTGTTGGTACAGGTCCCCTTGCAAATGAGCTTAAGCAATTAGTGCAAAGCTATAAGCTGGCCAGCAGGGTTGTGCTTTACGGCCGCATTGAGCATAAGCATTTACACCAAATTACCTGTAGTGCAAACCTCGGAGTGTCAATTGAGGAGGACATGGGCTTAAACTACCGGTTTGCTTTGCCTAACAAAATCTTCGACTACATTCAGGCTGGCATTCCCGTACTTGCAAGCAACCTCCCCGAAATGGCGAAAATTATAAAAACCCACAATATTGGTTCAACTATCGACTCCAATTGCAATAGCCTACAGCTTGCCAATGCTATACAAAGCATGCTATCCAATAGCGATGAAATGAAAATTTGGCAAGCAAACACAATAACAGCAGCAGCAGCCCTCTGCTGGGAGACAGAACAGGAAAAACTAGTAAATCTAGTAGAAAAAGCGCTAAAAATGCAACCTAGCTAACGCTCAACATAAAACTCTGAGTTGTGGCTCCATGCTGGAAAGTAAGTTTCGTTTGCTAAGCGCTTACCAAGGTTATAGAAAAGTTCAGCATCCTCAAGCAATCCCTCTAAATTATGAGTAGCAGGATTGTACTCGTCGGCAGGTTTATGATAGGTTGATCGCCAGTACTCATCTACAATCTTAAGGGTTTCGTTTCGTCCTAAGTTTACCGAATGGCTGTACCCCTTTGCAAAAAGCGAAGGAATGCCTGCTTTTAGAAACGGTAGCTGGTCGGACCTAAAGAACATTCCATTTTCAGAGTTTGGATCGTTGCAAATATACCTGCCCTGTTTTTCGGCCTCTTGTGCTAGGTATTCATCGAGTTCTGAATGACCTAAACCAGTAACCGTAACATCCTTAAACTTACCCAAAAACATAATTACATCACTGTTAAAACAAGCAACAGTATTCTGATGGGTAAACACCGGATTATCAACATAATGCTGCGAACCAAGCATCCCAGCCTCTTCTGCTGTTGGCGAAAAGAAAAGTATGGATCGCTCGGGAACTTTACCACTAGCCTTAAAAGCTTCGGCAATTGAAAACATCCAGGCAATAGCTGCCGCGTTATCGGATGCGCCGTTATATATTGAGTCGCCATTAACCTTTGGGCCAACCCCCAGATGATCCCAGTGAGCCTCATATACTATTGCCTCATGAGGTCGCTTGCTTCCAATAATAACCCCACCAACATTATATGAGTTGGATAACTTCCACGAATTATTTACTGCTAACGAATAGCTAATACCCATTGGTATAGGTTTAAACCCTTTTTTACTTGCATCGGCCTTTAGCTTTTCGTACTCTAATCCGCACAAAGCAAACAGATCGATTGCTGCCTTTTGGGTTATCCAACCATTGAGTTTAGTACGCTGGCTGGCAAGCGCATCGTTATTAAGATAAAAGGTTGAATTAATAACCTCACGGCTTACTACTGCCCAAGGATAGCCTGCAGCCTTATCTTCATGAACAATTATGCACCCTTCGGCTCCTTGTAAGTTTGCTTCGAGGTATTTGTACGACCATCGTCCGTAAAAGGTCATTGCATTACCGTTGAACAAGGTTGAATCTTGTGTATAAAACCCAGGATCGTTAACCAATACAACCACTGTTTTACCTGTAAGATCAATGCCTTCAAAATCGTTCCAACCCAATTCGGGAGCATTTATTCCGTAGCCAGCAAATACGAGCTCCGAGTTGTTTATACCAACTTCCTCCATCATCATTGGGCTCCAGCAGCTAACATCATGGCCCACGCTAAGCGTTAGGCTCTCTCCATTGGCGCTAAAGTTAACTGTACTTGGCATATGCGATGTAATCTCAGCCAAGGGCACTTCCTGCAAATATGAACCATCAAACGCTGGTTCGAGCCCAATTTCATCCATCCGTTGCTGAAGGTAAGCCAGTGTTTTAACCTCACCTATGGTAAACGGAGCCCTGCCCATAAGGCTGTCGGCTGCAAGAACCATTATATCCTTCTCTAGGCCAGCAATTGTAAAGGTTTTATCGGACATTAAATTACATGCAGAAAATAGAAAAACTAAGGGGAAGATTAATCGTTTCATTATCATGTTGGTTACTATATTTCTTTAAAAGTAGCATTTTTCTTGCAAACGATTCCAAAACTTGATTTTTTCTTTTATTTTTCGGCAAAACAGCGTAAGTTTAGCGGCGCGTTACAACACTCACATACTAAAGGCTATGAGAATAAAACTTAAAATTAGGCAAAAGATATTTCTGTTTGTACTAACCACTACAATGGTACTTTACGTAATTGCCATTGGTTATATAGTAACAACATCGCGACAAGCCATGCTCGACGATTCACTCGAAAAAGCACGGTTAACAGCTCGCATATCGGCCGATAAAATTGAAAAAGAATTTGAACGCGACCTAGCCTTAACACGAACGCTAGCCCAAGCATTTTCAATATACCAAGAACTTCCAACCGATTTATGGCAAGACCTTTTTATGCGCATGTACAAACCTGTACTTGAAGGTAACAAGCATGTTTACTCGGTGTGGGATAGCTGGGAGTACTATGGGTTTGTTCCAAATTACGAGAAAAACTACGGACGTTTTTGCATAACCCTTTGGCGTGAAAACAGCGAGATTAAAGGCATTACCGATGAGCGTAGCCTTGATGGTGACCCCGATAAATACGGAGCATTTAAAAAAGGTAATAGAGAAGGGTTATGGGATCCTTACCTCGATGAGGGTAGTGTTGAAGACAAAGGCGAACTGTTCTTGATGACTACCGTTGCTTCGCCAATTCAAAAAAATGGTCAATACCTTGGATTAGTCGGACTTGATATAAGCCTTGAAATTCTTCAGAAGGTAGTATCATCTATTGAGCCCGTTGAGGGTAGTTACGCATTTTTGGTTTCGGCAAATTCGGTAGTAGCAGCACATAAAGATCCAAGTCTCATCAATGTTCCTTTAGATAGCATTATCCCCACCGAATACGAAAGCGAGAGGCTTGCAGAGGTTATTGCCGAAGGCAAAGAGCATAGCTTTGTTAGGATAGATTCGTTAGGAAACGAGCATTACATTTCGTTTGCACCAATTAAGGCAGGCGACTCTTACTCCACATGGTCGCTAGCGCTTAGCATACCTCTTAAGGTTATTACCGAAAGAGCCGACGAAAATCTTTACGTATCATTAATGGTAGGCGTTGTTGGTTTACTTGTACTAATGCTAGTGCTCTTTTTTGTAGCAAACAACTTAACCCGTCCAATTAGGCGAATAACCAAATCGCTTAATCGCCTTAGCAAAGGCGAAATATCCAACGATTTAATACTAAACCTTAATTCGGGCGATGAGATTGAAACCATGGCCAAATCGCTTAACATCTCCATTGAGGGGCTTAACAACAAGACCAGCTTTGCCAATAGCATTGGCGATGGTAAGCTCGAAAGCGAACTCGACCTGCTTGGCGAAGACGATATACTTGGCAAATCGCTTCTCAACATGCGCAATAGCCTTAAGAAGGCTAAAGTGGAGGAAGAAAAACGAATTGTTGAGGATAACAAACGGACATGGGCTAACGAGGGGTTTGCCCTATTTGCCGAAATTTTGAGACAAAACAACGATAGCCTTGAGCAGCTTACCGATGAGGTTTTAAAGCAAATTGTAAAGTATGTTAACGGCAACCAAGGCGCTCTTTTTCTACTAAACGATGACGACAAAAACAAACCGCTTTTGGAAGCAACATCAGTTTACGCTTGGGATCGTAAAAAATACCTTAACATGCAGGTTATGCTAGGCGAAGGCCTAGTTGGCGCTTGCGCCATTGAGCGCGAAACCATTTTCCTTACTGAAATTCCCGATAATTTTGTATCCATCACTTCTGGATTGGGCGAGGCTAACCCTAGCTGCATAGTAATTGTTCCGCTTAAGCAGGACGAAAACATACTTGGCGTGCTGGAAATTGCCGCCTTCAAAGTATTTGAACAGTACGAGATTGAGTTCCTCGAAAAAGTATCGGAGAGTATAGCCTCAACCATTGCCACAGTAAAAATTAATGCCAAAACGCGCATGCTGTTGGAACAATCGCAGCAACAAGCCGAAGAAATGCAGGCTCAGGAAGAGGAGATGCGCCAGAATATGGAAGAGCTTATGGCCACCCAAGAGGAGATGGCCCGAAAAGAGAAAGAAATGGCTTGGACTATGGAGGCCATTGGTGGCTTAGGTTTACTAATGGAGTACGATTTTAAGGGAAATATTACCTACGTAAATAACCTGCTATGCGATAGGTCGGGCTACTCGAAAGAGGAGCTAATTGGTCAGCACCATAGCATTCTGTTTGAAGATAAAAATGCGGTAAAAACCGACGATTACCATAAGTTTTGGGACGACATGCATAAGGGCATACCCTTTGAAAGTAGCCTGAACCGAGTAACTAAAGCTAACGAGCAATTTGTTGTTAAAGGGCACTGCCGACCTGTATTTGACGACGATGGCAAGCCAATAAAGGTTGTTGAAATTGCTTTCGATATTACTGAGTATTCTAGCAAAAAGAAGAAGTAAACGAATTATCCTAAAGTAGAGAGTTGACTTCAATGCTTCGTCTCCTAGTAGAGACGAAGCATTTTTTAATCCTTATTGTTTGTAGAATAATTAAATTTATACTTGTCGCTACAATCCTAAAAGAATATTTTCGGGCTTATTACCATTAAACACCATTTGTTCGGGATTTTCGAGCATTTGTTTAACCTTTACCAAAAAGCCAACCGAATCTTTTCCGTCAATAATTCTGTGATCGTAACTAAGGGCAATGTACATCATTGGTCTGATTTCAACTTTGCCGTTAACGGCAATTGGTCGTTCCATTATGCTATGCATTCCCAAAATACCCGATTGAGGCGGATTTAGAATTGGCGTTGATAGCATCGAACCAAAAATTCCGCCATTGGTAATGGTAAATGTGCCTCCCGTTAACTCGTTAAGGCCAATGCGGCCTGCCCTACCCTTCTCGGCTAGCTCAAGGATGTTTTTCTCAATCTGTGCCATCGATAGTATTTCGGCATTTCGCACAACAGGAACCATAAGCCCTTTGGGAGTTTGTACAGCAATTCCAATGTCGTAAAAATTTGGGGTTACTATTTCGTCGCCATCAATAAACGAGTTTACCATTGGGTGCTGCTTAAGCGCCTCAACAACTGCTTTGGTAAAAAACGACATAAACCCAAGCTTTACTCCGTGCTTTTCCTGAAATACCTTTTGATACTCTTTACGCATAGCGATTATTCTGCTCATATCAACCTCGTTAAAGGTGGTGAGCATTGCCGTTTCGTTTTTAACGGCAACAAGCCTTTGGCTTAGCTTTTTCCGCAGCTGGCTCATTGAGGTTCTGCCCTCGGAGCGCTGTGCTGGCCGATATTGCAAATTATCTGATATGTTAGCAGAAAGGGCTTGGTTTACTTCTACCGAGGTTATCCTGCGTAAACCGCTAATAATATCGTCAACATTAACCCCTTGCTCATCCATAATACGCTGGGCTAATGGAGTTACCTTGATATGTTCCCTTTCTGTTGAAGGGCCAATGTCATTTTGAACCTTTTGTTCATCTTTTTCTTTTCCTGTTTCTGGTTTGGCCTCTGCTTTTACCTCATCCGGATGTGCTTTGGGCAAATTGGCAGGTTGCCCTTCAGGCTTTGGGGCATCGGTATTAATTGTGCATGCAACTGCCCCAACCTTAGCCGTTCCGCTTTGTAGCTTTATGCTAAGTGCTCCGCTATGCGTTGCAAGAAGCGGAAGGGTTGCCTTTTCCGATTCAATTTCGGCAATCTCCTGATCTTTTTCAACCCACGAACCATCATCAGCTAACCAATTGGCAATTTCAACCTCAGCAATTGATTCTCCCGGACTTGGTATACGTATTTCAACTTCCATTATTCCAATTTCTTTATTTATAAAACATCATAGAAAAAAACTTGCAGCGCAGCTTTACAAACCTTTTTGAAGCACTTCAAAGTCGGCTTTGCGCTCTTGCCTGTAGCTACCAACTTTGCATTGCAAACCACAATACTTATTTTTTAGCTCGCAATCACATTTGCGGAACACTTTACCGATTATCTCTTCCTGCTCCTGCACGTGAATTTTGCTCAGTCCAACCGCAGGGCTGCCACTGGCCAGTCGCGAAACTACCTGTATTGGAACGCTTGTAATGTTATCGCGAATAAAACTCCATGCTCCCATATTCTGAGGCTCTTCCTGCAGCCACAGCCATTGTATTGCATTCGGATAGCTGGCAATAACCTCCTCAACCTGTTTTTTTGGAAAGGGATAAAGCTGCTCAATACGAACCAGAGCAATATCGCGTGCTTCGAAATGCTCTTTGCGCTCAAGCAAATCGTAGTATACTTTACCCGTACAAAAAACTACCCTCAACACCTTATCTGCATCTACATTCGTGTCGTTTATTACCTCTTGGAACCCAGAATCAGCAAGATCGTCAATGGGTGAAATGCACTTTGGATGGCGAAGTAAGCTTTTAGGTGTAAAAACTACAAGAGGTGTTCGATAATCTCGTTTAACCTGCCTTCGTAAGGCATGGAAAAAATTAGCAGGAGTTGTAATGTTGGCTATCTGCATATTTTGCCTTGCAGCAAGCGTAAGAAACCGTTCAACTCGAGCACTTGAATGCTCGGGGCCTTGACCCTCAAACCCATGAGGTAGCAGCAATGTTAGGCCCGACATAAGCCCCCATTTGTCCTCGGCCGAACTTATGTACTGATCGATAATCACCTGGGCTACATTAAAAAAATCGCCAAACTGAGCCTCCCAAATGGTTAGCCCATTGGGAACTCCAAGTGAGTATCCGTAATCGAAGCCCATAACCCCGTACTCGGAAAGCGGGCTATTGTAAACATGAAAGTCGGACTGGTTGTCAGAAATATGCTTTAGCGGAAAATACTTCTCCTCCGAATTCACCACCGAGTAAACGGCATGGCGATGCGAAAACGTTCCGCGTTCGCTATCCTGACCACTTAACCGCACCGGATGCCCTTGGTCAACCAACGATCCGTAGGCAAGCAACTCGGCCATTGCCCAATCAACCTTACCACTGGCCATTTGCGCTCGCCGATCGGCAACTAGCTTTTCGAGCTTGCGAAAAAACTTTGTACCTTCAGGTAGGCTATTTATCCTATCGGCAATCCGCTTCAAATCGTTTTTAGTTACACCTGTATTGGGCGAAGCACAAAAATCATCCTTAACAGAGTGGCGTAAATTGTTCCAATCCGATCCGAGGAAAGGTTCAATTTTCACCTTCTTCATTTTTTGCGCAAGCTCCAACTTCTGGTCGAGCATGCTATTAAAACTTTGCGTTTCGGCCTGCAAAAAATCATCTCCAATTATCCCTTGCTTAATTAGCTTTTGCGCATAAATATCGCGTGGATTAGGATGCTTTGCAATTGTTCCGTAGAGAATGGGTTGAGTAAAGCGAGGCTCATCACCCTCGTTATGGCCATATCGTCTGTAACCTAGTATATCGATAAACACATCGCGCTGAAACCGCTGACGAAACTCCATGGCAAGTCGTATTGTATGGACCAAAGCCTCGGGGTCGTCACCATTTACGTGAAATATGGGCGATTGGATTACCTTGGCAATATCGGTTGAGTAAGTGCTACTGCGTCCATCGAGGTAGTTTGTTGTGAAACCAACCTGATTATTAAGAACAAGGTGAATTGTACCTCCAACCCGATACCCCTTTAGCTGCGACATTTGTACCGTTTCGTAAACAATGCCCTGCGAGGCAATAGCGGCATCGCCATGAATTACAATGGGTGCTAGCTTTGAAAAATCTTTATTGTAAAGCTGATTAATTCGCGATCGGGCAAGGCCAATGGTTACAGGGGTAACCGTTTCTAAATGCGATGGATTTGGAACAAGGTTAAGCTTAACCTTATTTCCAGTATCGGTTTTTACCGATGTGCTATACCCCATGTGATACTTTACATCGCCAAGGGCAACATCCTCAGCATACTCCTCACCAAAAAACTCGTTAAAAATATGCTCGTATGGCTTTTGCATAATATTAGCCAAAACGTTAAGCCTTCCCCTATGAGCCATCCCAACTATAAACTCCTGAATGCCTAGCTCAGCACCGCGCTCAATTACGGCATCCATTGCAGGGATAATGGATTCGACTCCCTCAAGCGAGAATCGCTTTTGCCCAATAAACTTTTTGTGAATAAACTGCTCAAAACCCACAGCCTGCTTAAGGTGGTAGAGAATATGCTGTTTTTGCTCTGCCGTAAAACCTGTGCTATTCTGGTTCTCCTCAATCCGTTTCTGGAGCCAATCAACCACTTCGTTATCGCGAATATACATGTACTCACAACCAATTGATTTTGTATAGGTTGATTGCAAAAAAGACAAAATATCGGATAGCTTTGCTGGACCAATTCCCAGCTGTTTTCCTGACTGAAAAACGGTATTGAGATCGTTTTGCGAAAGACCGAAGTTCTCAATATCGAGGGTTGGAGCGTATTTTCGCCGCGTTCGAACAGGGTTTGTTTTGGTAAACAGGTGCCCGCGTTTGCGGTAAGCATCAATAAGGTTAATAACCTTAACCTCCGAATCGAAAAGCTGCCCTCCATTGGTTGAGTAGCTAGAAAGAGCCAACTCAAAGCCTTGAAAAAAATTACGCCAGCTTTCATCAACAGCGCTCGGATCTTTTTGGTAATCGCTAAAAAACCTTTCTATTGTTTGTGGATCGATATTATTCAGGAACGATTCTGATTCCATGGGTTGAGTTGGTTTAAGCAAGTAAAACAAATATAGCTGAAAATACCTCAAAGGTCAAAACTAAAACGTTTTCACAAATGAACAGCTAAGTGCCGTTAATGTTGAAAAAAAGGCGAAAATATTGTGTTGGTATTAGCATACTAACCCTAACTTTACTGAGCATGAAAAAACCCGATTAGCTATGAATACCCTTAATACAATTAAGCGCGAGCTGGCAGGTGCCGCAAATGCCGAAAAGGCAAAATCAATGAAAAAATACTTTCAGGCAAAGCCTGGAGGCTATGGCGAGGGCGACACCTTTATGGGTATAACTGTTCCGAAACAAAGAGAAATATCGAAAAAGCACTACAAGCAAATAAGCTTAGCGGAAATTATGGAAATGCTTAAACAACCTATCCATGAATACAGGTTAACCGCTATTTTTATGCTTGTGCTTAAGTTCCAAAAAGCTAAGGATGCTCAGGTAAAAAATGAAATTGAACAGCTATACCTTAAACACCTCAACTACGTTAATAATTGGGATTTGGTTGACTCATCGGCTCACCATATACTAGGGCCACAGCTAATGCATAAAGACAAGGAGCTGCTGTACACATTGGCAAACGACAATAACCTTTGGAAACAACGCGTAGCCATTATAGCTACTCTACATTTTATTAGAGAACAGCATTTTGACGACACGCTTCGCATTGCCGAAATGCTCCTAAACCACAAACACGATTTAATCCATAAAGCTGTTGGCTGGATGCTCAGGGAAGTGGGGAATAAGAATTTTGATGTGGAATATCAATTCTTATCAAAACACTATAAGCGAATGCCCCGGACTATGCTTCGCTATGCAATTGAGAAATTTCCTGAAGATTTAAGACAGAAATTCCTGAAGGGGTTGGTTGAATAATTGGATTGGGTAGATAAGTTGAGAGTGGTTTATGGAAATTGATAGGACGTCACAAATCTAAACTCGTTGTATATTTTTCAATATCCTCAACGGGCAACCAGTCGTCCATATTACCAAATTCTGTACGATCAATTTTAAAAGGTTCTAGCTGCTCAAAATCCCTAATTGTAATGAGAACCAGATAACGCTTTCCACGAAAGCGTTTTTTAAGTCCGCTATCGAGCATTAGCTTGTCGTTAAAACTATCGACCAAACCATACGACTCGTCCTTGCTAAGTTTGCCCGAGTTAAAAACATTTTGAACAATGGCTTTGGCCTTAACCATGCCATCGCCATTGTTCTCCATGAAGTAAAGCGTATCTCCATTCTCAATGCGGCCATAGGGTAACTTTCGGCCCATTGCTCCTCTAATAATCATTGATTTTAGTCCCAATGATAGATTAGCTAACTCCTTCGCCTTATAATCGAGATAAACTATATGATCCATTCAATGTAAAGTTTGAAAAAAGGTTTTTTATTAGGTAGATTTGAATATGCGCTAAAATTTAATCCTTACGAATTTTCCCCAACCCCGAAACATCTGCCTTAACCATAGGTTCACCAGCATAGCGAACTGATCCGACTCCCGATACTGAAGCTTCGAGCATATCGGTTACCCAAACATTTATGCGGCCAACCCCACTGTTGTTTACCTTTGCATTGGTGGCTGAAAACTCGGTTGCATCAATTTTTCCAACTCCGCTTACGTCAACCTTAAGCGATTTACAGCTACCGGTAATATCCAAATTGCAAACACCGCTGCAGGCTAGGCTAAAGCTATCCGACACCAAATTCATTTCAATATTACCAACACCGCTCACCGAAAGTTTAAAATCGGGGAAATTTAGCGATTTGATGGTCTTCATATCTACAGCACCACCTATTCGAAGTTCATCTAAATCTTCAACTTCAATTTTCACAACAACATCCTTCTTGCGCTGATTATTTCTATCGCTACTGATAATTAGCTTGCCATTCCGAATTTTAGTTTCAATATCGTTTATGGCACTCTCCTCACCAACAATTTCAAGGTTAGGTGTTGTTCCTTGAACGAGGATAAGCTCACAGGCCAAATTCAACTCAATAGAAGTAACTCCATCTATATTCGTTTTTTGAGCCGTTGCAGCATTAACAATCGACCAAAGAGCCACTGTTAATGAGATTATTAAAGTTTTTGTTTTCATGATAAGCGTGTATTTAGTTTTACAAGTTAATTGTTCTACTCCCATTTTAATGATTTTGCGGGGTTTTGGCGGACTGCACTATATGTAATTGTGGCAACTGAGGCAAGCGCTAATACTACTCCCATTGCAGCTGATATGATGAAAACCCAAGGCGAGATATCGATACGATAGGCGAAGTTATTTAGCCAGTCCTTCGCAAGAATATATGCTATTGGCCATGCAATTAGCGTTGAAATTCCTATCAATCGTATAAAATTCCACCAAAGCATCCGTAACAAGCTAAACGTATTAGCACCCATAACCTTACGAACTCCAATTTCGCGGGTACGTTGACTTGTATTATATGCAGCCAAACCCACCAAGCCCAAGCAGGCAATAAATATGGCAATAACGGTTAGGAGAATAAATCCCTTCGACATTCCCTCCTCCGACTGGTAAAGCTGGTTATAATTATCGGATACGAAGCTATAGTTTAAATCCTTACCATCGAAAAGCTCTTTCCATTCTGATCGGATAGCATCGATGGTTTCGAAATGATTTGCAGGCTCAAGTCGAACGATAAAATTGGTTGCATACAATGTTGATAGCTGAATAATAATTGGCTTAATAGGTGTGTGCATCGACTCGAAATGGAAGTCCTCAACCACTCCAATTACCACAAAAGGATCATCCCCTTCATTCTTATCCTTCCAAATTCTTTTCCCAATTGGGTTTTCCCAGCCCATCCTTTTGGCTAAAGTTTGGTTAATAAGAATCGACAAGCTATCGGCTGATGAGTTACACTCAAAATCACGCCCGGCAACCAATTCAACTCCCAAACTTTTGGCCAAGTTGCAATCACCCACTAACCTAGGGATAATCATTGTTGCATCTCCGGGCGAGTCCTCTGGAGTATAATTACTTGCACTAAAATCCTGTGGAGGGTTTGATGCGGTTAGTGAAACATACTTCACACCGCTAATATCTTTCAGCTCATTCTTTAATGATTCAAGCGATATGGTTTCATCAATATTACGTGTGCTAATTACAATAGTATTGTACTTATCAAAGCCCATTTTTTGCCCTAGTAAAAACTGTCTCTGCTGAAAAACTATCATTGTAACAATTATTAAGGTAAGACCAGCAGCGAACTGAGCAACAATCAACGCATTTCTAAAGAATGTTTTGCTGCGATGCTTGCTGTTTCCCTTGCGAATAACTTTCAGCGGATTAAAGGAGCTAAGAATAAAAGCGGGGTAAAACCCTGCAATAATTCCGAGCACTATTGCAAACAGAAGAAACCCTAGGGTTACATCTAAATTCTCAAAAACACTATACGTTAAAGGCATTCCAGTTAGTTCTGAAAAAGGCGCAAGGCTAACTTCAGCAATTGGTAACGAAATGACAAATGCAATAATTGAAACGATAATTGACTCGCATAAGAATTGAATAACAATGGTACGCCTTGAACTACCCGATATTTTGCGCATACCCACCTCGTGGGCACGTCGACCAGCCAATGCAACGCTCATATTTGTATAGTTCACAACAGCAAGCGATACTACGATTAAAGTAACGAGAATTAGCGCAATGATGCTACCAATGCTCCCTCCTCCAGAATCGCCAATACGATGCGAATGCAACCTAATCATTGCGATGGGCATTAACGAAAAGGTTGATACCCAACCCATCTTTTCTCTAATCTCAATGGTCTTTTCCTCCATGAAATCATTCACCCTCTCCTCAAGCAGAGAGACATTAGCCTGTGGGGCTAACTTTAGGTAGGTAAAAATACCGCTATCGAACCATGAGTCAATTCCAGTAGATTGGCTATGCTTGAGAATATTAACTACAGCATCGGCTTTTAAGTGTGATCGCTTGGGTAAGTCGGCATAAATTGCAGTAACAACAACACTGTGAATGCCATTAAGAATAAATCGCTGACCAATGGGATTATCTTCACCAAAGATTTTTTTTGCCGTTGAACTGCTCAGAGCAATATTTTCGGCTGAGCTAATTGGTAAATCATTTGATGACCGAATAATTTCAACATTAAACATGCTGAAAAAAGTTGAATCGGCTTTTACAAGGTTTTCCAAATTAAATTCCTTATCGGCGTAGCGAATGGTTGCATTTCCCTTTTCAATTCTTGTGCAAAGTTCTACCTCTGGATATGTCTCAACAATTGCATGCCCCATTGCTCCGGGAGTAACAGCAGCCTCCATGTGCTGGTCTGAAACAAAAAGGTCTTGATTAATTCGATAAATCCTTTCATAATCAGCATAACCTTTTTCAAAGCTAAACTCGGCACTGACCTTGATTAAGGCCAACATTGAAATTGAAATAGCTAAGGTTAATCCAAGTATATTGAGGATTGTAAACCCCTTATTTCTCTTAATATTCCTTAACGATACTATGATAAGGTTTTTAATCATGCTAAAAGAATGTTTAAAGTATTAGCTTATTTACACTGCTTCGGCAAGTTCATTCTCAACCTTGGTAATTCTGCCCACTTGTTTCTCACTTACCACTTGTCCGTCGAGTAAATTGACTATACGGTGAGCATGCTCTGCATCGCTCTGCGAGTGTGTAACCATTACAATGGTAGTTCCTTCCTTGTTTAGTTCGGTTAGTAAGTTCATAACTTCTTTCCCGTTGTTTGAATCGAGATTACCCGTTGGCTCATCGGCTAGAATTATTTTTGGATTTGTAACAACTGCTCGTGCAATGGCCACGCGCTGCTGCTGTCCGCCAGATAGCTGCTGTGGGTAATGATTCCTTCTATGCAAAATATCCATGCGATTGAGCGCACGCTCAACCATCTCCTTACGCTGTGCTGCAGGAACCTTTTGGTAAACTAAAGGTAGCTCAACATTTTGGTAAACGGTGAGCTCGTCAATAAGGTTAAAACTTTGGAATACAAAGCCAATGTTAGACTTACGAAGATTTGTACGATGACGCTCCTTAAAATTTGTAACATCGATGTTGTTAAAAACAAACTTGCCCCCACTAGGATTATCGAGTAGCCCTAGGATATTGAGCATTGTTGATTTTCCGCAACCCGACGGACCCATTATGGCAACAAACTCACCCTCCTTAACGTTAAGCGAGATATTGTTAATGGCAGTGGTTTCAACCTCCTCGGTTCGAAAAACTTTCATTAGGTTTTCAATCTGTATCATGGCAATTAAATTTATTGGTTTCAAACTGTGATGGGTTAATCACAAGCCATGCCATCAATCCTTACAACCTAAATATCAACCCAATACAATCCTTATCGTGATGATTTCACATCGCAGAGCTTTTATTAGCTGCATCAAATGGGGACACTGGTGTTCGGAAACGAACAAAAAAACCGAGCCAAAAACTGACTCGGTGTTATTTAGCGATGAAAACCTTAATTAGCTAGGGTAGCTTAATCTCATTTTCGCTGGTTGGGATAACAACCTCTCCCAAAACGGCAACTTTTTTGGAACTGCCATTAATGGCATTTGATTGCACAGTTATCGTTCTACTAATACGATGCGGATGCGGGTTTACCCTAAACCAAATTTTTATTACTCCTTTTTGACCCGGTGCAATGGGCTTTTTAGTCCAATCGTTAACCCTTGTTCCACAACAACCAGAAACCTGATTTAAAATTAGCGGTTGCACACCATCGTTATAAAACTCTATTTCAACATTTCCAATATCATCTGTTACTTCGTTTGTTGCGATGCTGCCAAGGTTAATCTCCGAAGGTTCGAACCTAAGGTAAGGTCCCTTTTTCTTTAGCTCCTCATCGGTTGGTTGTTGAGCAAATAAGGCGGCGCTACTTGAGAATAACAGGATAAGCAGTATAAATCGTTTCATATTGTTTGGTTTTGTATACTAACCGCAAATCTAAAAAATAGTTTCAAAATAAAATCTTAATAAGTGCTAAAGTGATTATTTGGCTAATGCACTATATAGCGAGGAATATTACCTGGGAGCCGGGCAAGGGTTTGGTAGTTAAGCTGATTACTCATCTCGCTAAACGATGCTACGCTAATGCTCAATCGTTTTTGCTTTCCTACAAGCACAACCTCATCGCCTGGCTGCACGTTAGGTATATCGGTTACGTTTACGCTCATAGTGTTCATGGTTACGGTACCCACAACGGGTACACGCTTTCCTCTGATTAGCACACGCCCCGTATTACTAAGCGACCGGCTAAACCCGTTGGCATATCCAACTGGGACAATGGCAATTTTTACCTTTTTGTTGGCCATGTATGATGTTCCGTAACCAACAAAGTCGCCTGAGTCAACCTCTTTTATGGTCATTACACGCGATTTCCAGGTAATTACCCTTTTTAAATCCGAATCTTTAGCTTGATTTCGCTTAAACTGATAGATGTATGTTTCTTGGCTAGGCCAAAAACCGTACTGAGCAATACCAACCCGTACCATGTCCATAATTGATTGTGAGTAGGTAAGCGTTGCTGCCGATCCGGCAGTATGCCTAAAATTAGGCTTAAGCTCATGCCTATTGAAATACCTTACAAACCTTCGATACTCCTGTATTTGCTTCATTACTCGGTAAAAATTTGTGATACTCTCGGCTCCTGCGTAGTGTGTACACAAGCCCTCAAACTTAAAATGGGCTATATTATCTTTAAGTAAACCAACAACATGAGGTAGCAAATCGTATTCAATACCCGTTCGGTGAAAACCCGTTTCGGCCTCAAGGTGTATTCGGGCTGGTTTACCAATTCGCTTTGCCAGCGCTAAAGCTAGTTTAAGCCTTTCAGTATCGAAAACGTAAAACTCTATTTCATTCTCAATGGCCCACTCAAGCTGTTCGTCGCTTAGATAGCCCATAATCATAATATCCGATTTTGGGCTAGCAACCTTAAACACATCGAGAGCCTCGCTGGCCGAAAACACTGAGAAATGGTTTACCTTGGCCTTTTCGGCCAGGGGCACAATCATTTCAACACCATGCCCGTATGCGTTTCCTTTTACTACGGATGATATGCGTACATCTTTGCCAACAATTTTTCGTAAATACTTAATATTATGCTTATAAGCCGATTTGCTAATTTCGATATAAGAAGTTTGATCCATTATGTACCTCTCTTTTAATACGAATATCTACTAGTTAAAACCCAACAACTCCTCAACTATTCCTAGAAAAATGCTGATTGAGGGTTCAATTATCTGATCTGGAAAATCGTAATCCTCATTGTGCAGCTGCGGATGATTTTTACCCGATCCAATGCCAAATAAGGCCGCTTTGCTAATCTGTGTGAAATGGCCAAAATCTTCGCTCCAGCGAAAAGGTTCATGGAGGTTATGAAGTGAAATGTCCTGTTTACTTGCCGAATTGGCTATGGCGCTAACGCACTCCTGATTGTTAACTGTTGCCGGAAACTCTTCGGTATATTCAATGTCGCATTGAAGCTTGTGCTCCTTACACACGTTGCGTATTGTCGATTCTACCTCGCGTTTCAATTTCTTCATATCTGAGTCGAGGTAGGTTCGAAGGGTTGCCATTAGGGTTGCATTGCCTGGTGTAGTGCCAAAGGCAATTTCGCCTAGCTTAGCATGAATTATTGTGAGAAGAGAAAAATCATCGAAATCATTTTGAAACTTATTTATGAAGTTTAAACCCAGAATGATTTGAGCCAGAGCCTTGTCGGGATTATTTCCATCCTCAGGATGAGCTGCATGCGACGATAAACCCTTAATTTTTACAATTACTCCTGTTGATGCTGATGCAAAAGTATTCTCCTTAATAAAAACTTCGCCTCGTTCAAAACCTGGTAAGTTGTGCAATGCGAATGCATAGTCTGGTTTTACTATCTTAAATTTCGGATCGTCGATTACGGCAGCGGCCCCTCGCCCAACTTCCTCAGCAGGCTGAAAAAGGAGAACCACCTTACCCTTAGCAAGCGAAACTTGGCCAAGCATATGGGCTACGCCTGTAAGTATGGCCGAATGGCCATCGTGGCCACACAGGTGGGCAACATCTTTTACGGTTGAACGGTACTCAAACTGGTTCGATTCCTGAATTGGCAGGGCATCCATATCGGCACGAAGGAGTATGGTTGGGCCATCGTTACCTGAGCTATAAACTGCAGCCACTCCGTACCCTCCAATGTTCTCAACAATTTCAGAGGGATTGGTTGATTCTATAAAATCAATAATGGTTTTGCTTGTTACGCTCTCGTTACCCGATAGCTCGGGAAAATGGTGCAAGTGTTTTCGAAATTTAATTAGCTTTGATAAAAGTTCTTTTGGTATTTGCATTTGCATCTTTTTTTGAAAAATGACAAAATACTCATTTTTACAGAGAGTTCCAAACGGTGTAACCTCTGTAGTAGATTGGTAGCTGCATGACATATAATTAAAAATTATACAAATGAAAAATATAATTGAAAGTGTTACCGAATCGCTAGATGGGACAAACCAAAACATCTACCCATTCTTCCCATACCTCCTCCAAGATTTAAATGAGTTCGGAACCGATCCCAAAACCGTTAGCAAGATTATTGGTAATAATTTAAAAGATACTAAGCTACTTAAGGTCCTCGATTTAGGTTGCGGAAAAGGTGCAGTATCGGTTCGTTTAGCCAACGACTTTAGCTGTAAGGCTGTTGGCATTGATGCTATCCCCCAGTTTATTGAATCGGCCAAGCAACTTGCCAAGACTATGGGAGCCGACCAAAACACAACTTTTATTCAAGGCGATATACGAGAACTTTACTCAAACTTTAAAGGATTTGACATTGTTGTTCTAGGTGCAATTGGCCCAGTGCTAGGAAATTTGTATGAAACGTTAGAAAAAGTATCAACTTGCCTCAAACCATTAGGGTATGTTGTTCTCGACGATGGTTATCTCATTGATGATAGCTCGATGGAAGATGAAATTTACTCAACCCAAAGCGAGTTTTACGAGCATATTAATAGGGCAAGGTATACTACTGTAGATAAAACTATATTCGCACCCAAAGAGATGAGGGAACAAAATAGGAGCATATTCGATTGTATTTTAAAACGCGCCCATGAGCTAATTAGCATGTATCCTCAAAATGCTCCTGTCCTCAAAGAGTATATTACAAATCAAGAAAAAGAAAATCATGCTCTTGAAAATAGCCTGAGGTGTGGAGTTTGGCTGCTCCAAAAGCAATGATTATGGTTTACGAATATTCCTCAAAGCTAAACAAAATATGACGCTAGCTGTTACATATAAAACTAAATTTGTAACCTAAATAATGAATTATGAAAACATTAGCATTTATTATACTACTAACAAGCGGCTTCGCATTTACATCTCAAAGCCAATCGCACTTTACCTTTCCCGAACTACCCTACAACTACGATGCCCTTGAGGTTTTTATTGATAAAACTACAATGGATATCCACTACAACAGGCACCATAAAGGGTATTTCAATAAGTTTACTGCCGCTGCCGATGAACATGAGCTTCACACAATGACCATGGAACAAATATTTGCCAAGGTTAGCGATTACCCTGTAGCAGTTCGTAATAACGGCGGCGGATACTATAACCACAACCTGTTTTGGGAGGCAATGTCGCCCAATGGTGGTGGCCAACCCAGCGGCGATCTGATGAAGGCAATTGAGGATGCATTTGGAAATTACGATGCATTTGCAAAAGAATTTGAGCGTGCTGCAACCAGCCGTTTTGGTAGCGGATGGGCCTGGCTATCAGTAGATGCAAACGGAAAACTTTTCGTATCGTCAACCCCTAATCAGGACAATCCGCTAATGGATGTTGTTGAAAAAAGAGGCACACCAATCCTTGGCCTCGATGTATGGGAACACGCCTACTATTTAAATTACCAAAATAAGCGCGGCGATTACGTTAGCAATTTTTGGAAGGTTGTGAACTGGGAAGTCGTACAACAGAATTACGCTAAGGCAGTAAATAAATAAGAAATACTTCTGAATAAAAACACATTAACGAGCCACAGGTTGCCTGTGGCTCGTTTTTTTGTTCCCTTAGTTCTACTTAAACCCTTAATGCACATTTACTGATTTTAAACATAACATACGTTTGCAGAACGTATATATTAAGTTGCTATATTTGTCTTTTGGCGGTTCGAATCTATCGACCCGCTTCATTTGTTTTAAACCCTAAAGAACAATGAAACAGATTGACCTAACAGCCTACGGCATTGGCGAAGCCGAAGAAGTATACTACAACCCCAGCTACGATTTGCTATACCAGCACGAAACCGATCCTAAGCTAAAAGGATTTGAAAAAGGATATCAAACTAAACTAGGTGCCATAAACGTTGATACCGGAATTTTTACCGGGCGTTCACCTAAAGATAAATATATTGTTCGCGAGCCAAACTCGGAGAACAATGTTTGGTGGGCCGAAAAAGGGAAAAAGAGCTCCGACAACAAACCCATTACCCCCGAAGTATGGGAACATCTTAAAAAGATAAGCGCAGAGCAGCTTACAAGCAAAAAGTTGTACGTTGTCGACTCGTATTGCGGAGCAAACGAGGATACCCGTTTAAAGGTAAGGTTTATTGTGGAGGTTGCCTGGCAGGCTCACTTTGTAAAGAACATGTTCATAAGGCCTTCCGATGATGAGCTGGAAAATTTTGAACCTGATTTTGTAGTGCTAGTTGCCTCAAAAACAGCCAACCCTAAATGGAAGGAGCAAAATCTTAACAGCGAGGTTTATGTGGCATTTCACTTAACCGAGCGCATGGCTGTTATTGGCGGAAGCTGGTACGGTGGCGAAATGAAGAAGGGAATCTTCTCGGTAATGAACTACTACCTGCCGCTTAAGGGGATTGCTGCAATGCACTGCAGCGCAAATGTTGGGAAAGAAGGCGATGTGGCCATCTTCTTTGGTTTATCTGGTACCGGAAAAACAACCCTCTCGGCTGATCCAAACCGAGCACTTATTGGCGACGATGAGCATGGCTGGGACGATGACGGAGTATTTAATTTCGAGGGTGGTTGCTACGCCAAATGTATCGACCTAGACCCACAGAAAGAACCCGACATATACGCCGCCATTAAGCGCGATGCGCTTCTTGAAAATTTGGTTGTTGACGATGAGGGTAATATCGATTTTGCCTCTCGTGAAAAAACTGAAAACACGCGTGTATCCTACCCTATTTATCACATAAAAAACATTGTAAAACCTGTATCGAAGGCAGGTCATGCACAAAAGGTAATATTCCTTACTGCCGATGCGTTTGGCGTGCTTCCGCCCGTTGCAAGGTTAACACCCAACCAAACCCAGTACCACTTTCTAAGCGGTTTTACCGCTAAACTTGCCGGTACCGAATTGGGAGTTAAAGAACCGCAACCAACATTCAGCAGCTGCTTCGGTCAAGCATTCCTTTTGCTTCACCCAACGGCCTACTCGCGCGAGCTGGTTAAAAAGATGGTGCAAAACGGATCGAAAGCATATCTGGTAAATACTGGCTGGATTGGTGGCCCTTACGGCGTAGGCAAGCGCATTGATTTGCCCGCTACGCGGGCAATAATCAACTCAATTCTCGATGGCAGCATTGAGAATGCTGAATTTGAAATTATGCCAATATTTAACCTGCAAATACCAAAGATTTTAAAGGGGGTTGAGAGCAAATTTCTAAATCCTCGTAACAGCTGGCCAAACCCAACCGACTGGGATTTAGCAGCGAGAGACCTTGCGCAAAAGTTTATTGAGAATTTCGAGAACTTTACCGATAACGATGCAGGGAAGAAATTGGTTGCAGCAGGGCCGCAGCTGTGAATTTGATATCTTTTTAAAATAAGAAAANNTTTTCTTATTTTAAAAAGATATTGCTATTATTTTAAACCTCTCTGCCTAAGCAACGGATCAATTGAAGGGGCTTTGCCACGGAACTTAATATACTGTTCCATACCTTCGCCCATGGCATTATCGGCAAGGCAATGCTTACGGAATTTTGCGGCTAACTCCTGGTTAAACAAATCGCCAGTTTCCTTAAATGCCTCAAAGGCATCGGCATCGAGCTGACCTGCCCATAGGTAAACGTAGTAACCTGCGGCATAACCTCCGCCAAAAATATGGCCAAAGTTAGTTGTCCGATAGCGTGGATTTATCTCATTAATCAGCCCAATTTTATCCAACGCGTTCTTTTCAAACTCGTTTACATCGGTATCCTCAGCTACTTCGCTTGTATGCCAATCCATATCGAGCAAGGCGGCAGCAACATACTCTACAGTAGCAAAACCTTGGTTAAACTTGCTGCTCTGCTGCATTTTCTCAATAAGCTCATCGGGCATGGGCTCGCCAGTTTCAAAGTGCTTTGCATAAACCTTAAGCACCTCGGGTTCACCAGCCCAGTTCTCCATAATTTGCGAGGGTAGTTCAACGTAATCGCGAGGTACGCTTCTGCTTGTTCTGTCGTAATGCCCATCGGCAAAGAAATTATGCAGCGCATGACCAAACTCGTGGAAATATGTTTCTGCCTCATCCCAGCTAAGCAAAGCAGGCTTATCGCCAACCGGACGAGAGAAGTTTAACACGATTGTAACAACTGGAGTGATTTTCTCACCATCCTTATAGCTACCGCTACGGTAGGTACCACACCATGCTCCCGACTTTTTGGTTGACCTTGGGTGTGGGTCGATGAAGAGAACTGCTAAATGCGTTCCGTCGTTATCGATAACCTCAAAAGCCTCAACCTCGGGATGATAAACAGGAATGTCATCGCGTTTCTTATAGGTTAAGCCGTAAAGCTTATTTGTTACGTAAAAGATACCTTCGCGAACGTTATCGAGGGTAAGGTAAGGCTTAATCTCATCTTCGTTTAGGTTGTACTTGTCGGCACGAACTTTCTCGGCGTAGTACCACCAGTCCCACGATTGTAGCTTAAAGTTGCCCCCTTCACGATCGATTATCTTCTGCATATCGGCGCGTTCCTCCTTTGCGCGTTTTAGGGCTGGATCCCAAACAGTATTCAAAAAGTTGTAAACATTCTCGGGGGTTTCAGCCATCTGCTCGCTAATAAAATACTCGGCATAGTTATCGTAACCAAGTATTTGCGACATCTGTTTACGCAACATCATTAGCTCAACGAATAGCGCTTTGTTATCATGATCGTTACCATTATTCCCACGCATGTTATAGGCTGTGAAAATTTTCTCACGCAAATCGCGTCGCTCTGAGAATTGGAGGAATGGAATCCAACTTGGTTTTGACAAATCGAAAAGCCACTTACCTTCGTGTCCTTGGCTGGCAGCAGCCTCAGCAGCACCCGCAATTACATCATCGGGTAATCCTGCCAAATCGGCTTCATCTTCTAGAATAAGCTTAAAACCGTTGTTCTCGGCCAAAAGGTTTTGGTTTAGCTGAAGCGAAACCATAGACATGCGCTCGTTTAGCTTTTTAAGCTGCTCACGCTGCTCCTCAGGAAGCGCAGCTCCATTGCGGGCAAAATCGTTGTAAATTTTTTCAACAACCCTCATCTGCTCAACATCAAGATTAAGGGTTTCGCGCATATCGTACACGGCTTTAATGCGCTCGAAAAGGGTTTGGTTAAACCTAATGGCATTTCTGTGCGCCGTTAGCTTTGGAGTTATCTCACGTGCAATTATTTGCATTGTATCGGACGCATGAGCGCTGTTAAGGCCAAAGAATACGGCTCCTACTTTACCCATGAGTTCACCAGACTTATCGTAAGCAACAATGGTATTTTCAAAGGTAGGCTCGTCGGGGTTGTTAACAATAGCCTCAATTTCGGCGGTGTGCTGCTTAATTGCCTCTTCGTAGGCAGGCACATAATGCTCGTCTTCAATTAAATGAAATGGAGGCGTACCAAAGGGAGTATCCCATTCGGCAAGTAAGGGATTTTGATCCTTTGCTTGCTGGCAGCTTAGCATCATTCCAACGGGAAGTAACAGTAACATTAGCTTTTTCATAGTTAAACAATTTAGTTTGTATTATGATTATAGTTAATGGAAATTCACAGTTATATAGAGTGAATAAAGTTAAGAAAGTTTAGCTAAAGATTGAAATTTAAGCAGGCAACAAAAAGCCCCATTGGAAAGGAATATAATTTCCAACAGGGCAAAAAGTTAGCGAATGAAATGTCGCCTTACCTAAGTTTGTTTCCCACCCTTAAACCAAAATAAATGGCGCGAGGTTGGTTTGGCCCATACATATAACCCGGGTCGCGATTTTCACCAATATCGAAATCGGATTGGTAAGAGTTGAAAATATTTTTAGCCCCTGCAAATAGCTGTAGCGTTGCTCCGTTTATTCGGATATCGTAGCTTAACCTAACCCCTAAGTCGAAAAACGGGTCACTCTCGCGAAGTTGGCCCAATTCAGGCTCTTCAATTGCTGGCCCCCAGTAGGGTACTAACATTTTTCCGGTATAAGTTCCTGTTGCGCTTACCGTCATCTTTTTTATAGGCTTCATTTCGGCTGTAACAAAACCATAGCTGTTTGGTGTTCTAAAGAATCTCTTTTCGCCAAACTCCCGCTCATCTTCAAAAAGGCTTTCCTGTATGGTAAAACCCGCATTGAACGAGAAGTTATGGCTAGGAACAAACGATAGTTCAAGGTTAACCCCTTTAACTGTGGCTCCACCTTCCGCATTAACTCGGGTATAAATCACCTCTCCCTCCTCGTTGGGATCACCATACTCGTTTGCGAAAGGGTTTTGAAGAATTGTATAAAACCCCTCAACAAGTAGGCTTGTGGCTACTTTGCCAAAAAAGTGACTGTAATCGGCCGATGCCATGAAGCTATGACTCGTTTCCTGTATTAGGTCTGGGTCGTTAACATGTATTACCTTTCGGGCTTTTGATGTTTCAATGTGCAAGTCTTCATCAAAAATTTGGGGAGCTCTATAACCCTTTGCATAGCTAGCGCGCAGCTGCAAGCTGTGGTTTATATCGTACATAAGGGTAACCCTTGGGCTAAGCACATTACCTGTAATATCGTTATCGGTCTTAGTGATATCGGAAATGCTGTACCTGTCGTAACGCAAACCTGCGGTTGTTTTAAAGTGATTATGCGAGTACTCAAGCTGAGTAAATACACCCGTATTACTCTGCTGCTGATCGGCAACCACAGTATTGTTAGTATGCGGAATAACCAGCTCGTCGCCAATAAGCTCGGCATTCTCATAATCAGGATATCCAAGCTTAATATCTTTTAGGTTACCTCCCTGATTCTCGACGCCAAAAATAATGCCCGTACCGTTAAGCTGCATTTTGTATTGCGCACCCATTACGTAGGTTAAATCGGTAGTTTCACCATAATCGCTTAACGATTTATTGGCTCCGTAATACGAATCGCGATTAACATGCTGAGCCGATGCAAAAACAGATAGTACATCGCTCTCGCGGAAAAACTGATCGTAGGTTACGGCACCGGTTGTGATGCTATGGTTTACTGCTTCAGCTATATTCGATTCGTGTAACGGATACTCGTGTCTATCGCCACCTCTCCTATCTTCACGAATATTAAAGAAATCGACGCTTAGCTTGCTCCTATGGCCAAACCGATGGAAAGCCCTGGCTCCAACGCTGGTATTTTCAATTGATGAAAGTTCTGAGAATCCATCGTTATTAGCATCGAAAGGATTTCGATTGCGAACAAAACCAAACACGGCTAACCCCGTTTTAATATCGGACGATACTGCAGTTGCGCTAAAGTTAGCCGTATTTTCGGGAATTAGCGATGGAACTAAATCCATTCCAACGCCCGAAAGCATACTGTTTACGCCAAACTCGTACGAGTTGTTAATCGGATCTTTAAGGATTAGGTTTACCGTACCAGCAATAGCATTGCTACCGTAAAGCGCCGAACCACCACCACGAATAACCTCAACCCTATCGACCATGTTTGAGGGGATAAGCTCGAGCCCATAAACGCCAGCCAAACCGCTAAAAATTGGACGACTATTAATAAGTATTTGCGAGTACGGCCCTTCTAAACCGTTAATGCGCAGCTGCGTAAACCCACAGTTTTGGCAGTTATTCTCCATGCGGAGGCCAGGAGTGAAATTAAGCCCCTCACTTAGAATTACCGACTGGGTCATAGTAAACGTTTTTGGCGATACCGTATTTACCACAACCGACGATTCGCGTCTGCTCTGCTCGTTTCGGTCGCCCGTTATAACAACCTCTTCGAGGCCAATGGCATCTTCGGACATTTTAAAATGAACCTCAACGGTTTTCCCAGCTACAATGGTAACCTCCTTCTCGGCAGGTTTGTATCCAATGGCTGTTGCAACAACAGTATAAGTTCCCTCGGGTAAATTTATCATACGGTAGTGCCCAGTTTCATCAGTTGATGTTCCTATGGTTGTACCCTTAAGGTACACATTGGCAAAGGGTATATGTTCACCGCCATTTAAAACGTGACCAATAAGGTGAGCATCTGTTCGCTTTTGTGCAAAGGCTGATGAAATAAGTAGCAATACAAAAAGGCTAAAAGAAATTAAAGTTCTCATTTAAAAAGATATTAAACAGATTAATTAATAATGCAGATAATGCATTAGCTTAACTTAAAAAACAAAGAAGAATGGTTTACCTTTTAGTAATGAGAGAATGGAGGTGCCTTATTGGTAATTTCTCTTGGCGAATTTTCGAGAAGAGAATAGGAATACTGAAGAAAGTTGATGTTTATATTACGATAAATTGCTCGAACTAGCTGAACTGCACAAAAGGTAAAAAGGAGTAGCAAACTATCGAAAACGAGAATTTCAACCTTTGTATGCTTATGCTGTTGTTGCGAATTTTCTTGCTGAGCAGCTTTGCTAAAAGGGTGAGCATGCACAACTATTTTGCCATCATCGAGCCTATGTATATGAACAAAAAGTACATTATTGAGAACTAATGCCCCAATAATTGCCAAGGAGAAGATGGCAAAATACTTTTTAAGCGCACATATCAGGCTGATTCCTTTCATGGGTACAAAGGTGCACCTGTTAAACGGTTCACACAATACCTAAATGTTGGTATTATGAAAAAACGGTTTAATTGACTAAGTTACTCTTGCTAGGTTTAAACCTACTCTAGTATAATGTGCTTATCCTTAGGGTATTCAACGCTATAGGTAAACTTCAAGTGTTTATTTTTGCCTGCGTCGAGCTTAACATTCCATGTTATTATGCCTGTGCTCTCATCAATTGTTCCACCGCTAAGCTCGTCGGGTTTAACCTGAATGCTTTTATCGGTTGAAACTGGAACTTGATCCTTGAGAACTAAAGTTATAGCGCTTGAGCGCTTGTTAGAAACTTCGAGCTGCCAGCCAATGGTTTCGGTAATCTTACTACCAATAACCCTTCGCGATGTGAACTCCTTTACTCTTGTTCTTTTAACCAGAACTCCATTATCAACACCAATTGGAAGGGTAATAGTATCGGAAACCATTCCGGGTGAAATGTAAGCTGAGCCAGTATAAGCGCCATCGAGGTATATGGATGCTTTAGCATTTAATAGGGCTAACCCTTCGGTGTTTGGAATTTTGGCAACAATAAAAGCATAAGCTGACAACTTTGGGGTTGCAGTATGCTCAAAGTTTGCCTTAAGGCTAGTTTTCTCAACCTCAACGGTAAGCGGATCTTTGCCTGTTGCTAGGCTATACCCAATTGGTATATCATAGTCGGTTGCAAGCATGGCCTCTTGCCTAACTGAAAAATCGGCCGATGAACCTGCGAGCTGCCTTTCATCGTAATCCATACTCTCGTATGCAATCTCTTCGGCCATTTTTGAACGCGATAGCGACATGGGTGCTGCCACGGGACGAGGAGGTTGAATAGGCCTTAAAAACCATGGATTTATCACTGGAGGCGTGGCACCTAAAACAGGCTTTCCGGTACTAAAAGTAAACCGTACATTTTTCCAGTTTTCGCCCGTTCCGTTTGTTGCCGAAGCTTTAAGGATCAAATCAATAGGTTTAGTAAAACCCTCTGCTCTAATGTCGTAAACTGGCTGCCATCCGGCTGCCGATGTGTAGTACGAAATCTTCAAATTTCCGCTAACTGCTTTGCTGGCCATAACAACAATTTCAAGCTGTTGGTTTAGCGAAACCCTATCGGCAGTGAACGGATATAAGCGAGCCTTCAACCGTTCTATCTCTTTGTTCAAATCGGTTAGTTTACGCCTATTGGCAAGCTGCTCCTTTTTAATGCCAGCATATCTACTTTTGTAAAACTCGTGGATTTGTTTCAACTCGGCGGCTGTTATTCCAGTTTCTTTTCCTCCAATGGTGCGGTTGAGGTTTAAAAAATTCTCTTCTTCGCTTAGTATAAGTTGGGCATTCTCAATATCCTCCTTTTGCGTGAGCAAAAGGGTTAGGCTATCCTTTATCGGCTTAGCTTTGTTGGGTAGGTTTTGTGCCTGATTTGAATATCCCTCCATAATTGAGAGTATGGTAAAATCGCCTTTCCCCTCAACGGTAAAAGTTGATGCATCGATTGTATTTGGTAGGTTTTTAACCACAAGCTTGGTAGTACCCTTACCAATGGAAATGCTTGCGGTGCGCGTTATCTGCGCTCCACCAATGTATAGCTTAACGTGCGAAACATCTGAATTAACAGGAACAACTGCATCGTGTTGAGCGAACGTAGCAACGGCTAACACCGATGAAAGCAAAAGGGTTATGAAATTTTTCATGGAGAAAATTTTAGGTTACAAATACAACATTACGAAAATTACCTCACATTAAAAAGTATGGAATTGCTTTAAATCGATCAAACTACTAACAACTCCTAATAATGCTTTGACTAATTATCTATAGATGCTTTTGTAATATGCTAAAGAATTTTGCAATTCCTATAGGTTTAGGTATGTAATCGTCGCACCCAGCATCTAGGGCCAACTCTCTATCGTTGGACATAGCATTTGCGGTTTGGGCAACTATTGGCAGCAAAGGCCTAAAATTCTTAATAATACGTGTTGCTTCGTATCCGTTGATATTTGGAAGTTGTAAATCCATCAACACCAGGTCAATTTTGTTATTCGAACGGCATTGCTCAATTGCCTCTTGGGAACTATTAACGCCAATAAAAGTTGCCCCCGTGGGCTCAACCATCTCGTTAAGAAGCAATAGCGATTCCTCAACATCGTCAACTGCTAGTATGGTTTTACCTGCGAAATTAGGACAATCAAATTCATCCTTAGCATTACTGTTCTGCTTATCGTTTTTACCTACTGGCACATAGGGAATTTTAAACCAGAAATGAGAACCATTTCCTTTTTGGCTTTTCACGCCAATTTCGCCATTCATTTTTGATACTATCCCTTTGCTAATTGCCAGCCCTAAACCAGAACCTCCGTATGACCTAGAGTTTGATTCGTCTACCTGTCGGAATCGTTCAAATATTTGGCTAACCTTTTCGTCCTGAACACCAATACCTGTATCCTCCACAAAGAAATATAGCGTATTGTCATTTAGCTTGTAGCCAAACTCTACAGTACCCTCATCGGTGAACTTAAGAGCGTTATTTAATAGGTTAGCCAAAACCTGACGTAACCTTTCAACGTCGGTTAGTACAACCATCTCTTGGTGCTCAAAGGGAATATTAAAGCGCACCTCAACGCTATCCTTTTTTAAGCGATGCTTCTCGGAGCAATAGGTAGCGTAAAGCTCGTTTATAAGCTTGTTAATGTCGTGGGGTTCTTGCTTAATATCGAGTTGGTTGGCCTCAATTTTCGAAATATCAATAATATCATTAATCAGATTGAGTAATACCTTTGAGTTATCGTTAATGATATTTACGTAATGCGCCACCTTCTCCTTTGGCAAATCTTGTCGAACCTTAAGCAGGCTTGCAAAGCCCACAATCCCATTCATTGGTGTACGAATTTCGTGACTCATATTGGCTAAAAATGCGCTTTTCAACCTATTACTCTCTTCGGCTTTTTCCTTTGCTTCTTCGAGCATTACATTTTGCTCATTTAGCTGCTCGGAGTATAGCCGTTCGGTGCTAAGCCTTTTACGCCTAAGTCGACTAATTGACCAAAGCAGAAGAATTATTACAAGCAGCACAATAACAACAAATGCAAATGAGAAAAAGAGCTTAATGTTCTCGCGAAAGAACTGGTATGGAGAATTATGTATAAACCTTGGTTTTGGAAGAAGCCTTTTGTTTATGGCGTGCTGTTTTACAATATGATGGTTAAACGCGAATAAAGAAGGGCCAACAATTGGTTTAACGCTGTTTACATCTTCTCCATTGAGAATGCTAAGGCCAATTTCACCTGCTAACCTTCCGTGAATGTTCCCCCTAATAATTTTGCCTCCAACAATTCCATTGTCAAGGTAAAAGTCCCATGGCCCATAAATTGGGGCCTTGCAATTTTCGCCAATTGCAATTAGCGCATCCTCGTATGTAAAATACTTTCCTTGGCTGTCAACGTTAAATAGCAAGAAAAGCACTACGTCGCCATTGCCAAAAGTTAAAGCCTTTTGTCTTAACCCTTCAATGGTATAGTCACTTAATATATTTAACTTAAAGGGTAATTCATTATTCTTGAAAATCTCATCCAATCGATCGTGCAGAATATTTCCCGTTGTGGTTCTATCAACAACAACGTTTAGCGTTTTAATATCTTTATGTATGCTTTCAATGAGCTCAATATTACCCTGAATATCTACCTCTTCAATTATGCCAGTATAGCCTTTCTTAAAGTTGTACCTATCGTTTACTCCACAAAAAACTACTGGTGTACTGGGGAAAAGCGAATCGGCATATTGCTCTACAAAGTTTAAAGCATCGTTATCGGTAACAAAAACCAAATCAAACTGAACTTTAGCATATTTTTGCTTGAAACAGCTATAGCAACAATTAGTTACATTGGTTTTACTAAACCGTTTCACATCCAGATACTCGGTATACACTTCAATATCGAGTCCCGATTCCAATAGCACTTTGTTTATTCCCATGTTCAAGCTATCGGTCCAGCTAAGCCCTTGATGGTAGGAGTTGATAATAATAACGTTATGAGGAGTTTGAACTTTAGAGCTAGCAAAAGCAATGCTATTACCTGTAAAGCAATGGATAAGCAGAAAAAAAACAGCTAATATTCGAAAAACCGAAGACCTAATCATAGAGTTATCTGGGCTTATTGCTATTTTTGACAATCAAAATATAACGATTAAAGTTAGCACAATTTTATAATAATACCGTTCAAATTAATGCTAGATCAAAAAAAAATCAACGCGCAAATCATATCAAATGAGCTAAATATTAGCTTGAAACAGGTTGCCAACACAGTTAAACTTCTTGAGGATGGAGCAACCGTACCGTTTATTAGTCGATATAGAAAAGAGCAAACCGGTAGCCTCGATGAAGTTCAGATAACCGATATCCGCGATAGATTAAACAAGCTCGAAGAGCTTGCCAAGCGAAAGGAAACAGTTCTTTCGACCATTGAAGAGCAAGGGAAGCTTACCGATGAGCTCCGAAAACGTATTGAAGACTGCTACGATCCTATTGAGCTGGAGGACATCTACCTCCCCTACAAACCAAAACGCCGAACAAAGGCAACCATTGCCAGGGAGAAAGGACTAGAACCTCTCGCCGAAATTGTTATGAAACAGTACGAGCAAAACATCAACGAAGTTGCTGAACGCTTCATAACCGACGAGGTACCAACCATTGAGGATGCGCTAGCTGGTGCCCGCGATATAATTGCCGAATGGATTAGCGAAAACGAAAAGGCAAGAAACATAGTACGCAGGCATTTTAAGCGAAGCGCTATAATTAAATCGAAGGTGGTTAAAGGGAAGGAAACCGAAGGCGTAAAGTACTCCGATTACTTTGCCTGGGACGAGCCTGTAAACAAATGCGCTTCGCACAGGTTTTTGGCTATGCGCAGAGGCCAAACCGAAGGATTTCTAAAGGTATCTATTACGCCAAATGCCGATGATGTTCTTGACGACCTCTCAGCAGCATTTGTAAAATTCGATAATGCATCGGCCGATCAGGTTGACTTTGCCATTGAGGATAGCTACAAAAGGCTTATTGAGCCTAGCATTGAAAACGAATTTACATCGGAGCTAAAGGCACAAGCCGACGATGAGGCCATTCGCGTTTTTGCCGATAACCTGCGTCAGCTTCTGCTTGCAGCACCCTTAGGCCAAAAAAATGTGCTGGCCATTGACCCTGGCTACCGCACCGGATGTAAGCTAGTTTGCCTCGACTCGCAGGGAAACCTAATACATAACGAAACCATATACCCCCACGCCCCGCAAAACGAAACGGGAAAAGCAATGAGCAAAGTCTCCGCACTGGTTGAAACCTATAAGATTGACGCCATTGCCATTGGTAACGGAACTGCCAGCCGCGAAACCGAATCGTTTGTTAAGCGCATACGCTTTAACCGCGATGTACGTGTATTTGGGGTAAGCGAGGATGGTGCATCTATCTATTCAGCATCGGCAGTTGCTCGCGAGGAATTTCCTGAGTACGATGTTACCGTTCGGGGTGCGGCATCCATCGGGCGCAGGTTAATGGATCCGCTGGCAGAGCTCGTTAAAATTGATCCAAAATCAATTGGCGTAGGGCAATACCAACACGACGTTGACCAAAACAAGCTAAAGCAAGGACTCGATACCGTTGTTGAAAGCTGCGTTAACCATGTGGGCGTTAATCTCAATACCGCGAGCAAGCATTTGCTCACCTACATCTCCGGACTTGGCCCCCAGCTAGCCAAAAACATTGTTGATTTTCGCCGCGAAAACGGCGATTTCATCAGCCGCAGTCAGCTAAAAAAAGTACCTCGGTTAGGCGATAAAGCCTTTGAGCAATGCGCCGGATTTCTTCGGATTGCCAACGTGAAAAATCCGCTCGACAATAGCGCCGTTCACCCCGAAAGCTACCATGTGGTTGAGCAAATGGCCAATGACTTAAACTGCACCGTTGCCGATTTGCTAAAAGACGAGGAGCTGAGAAAAAAGATCGACATAAAAAAATACGTAACAAGCGCCATCGGCCTTCCCACCCTTAAGGATATTATGAACGAGCTTGCAAAGCCAGGGCGCGACCCACGCCAAGGAATAAAAGTTTTTGAGTTTGCCGAAGGAGTTTATTCAATCGACCATTTAAAGGTTGGAATGATTTTGCCCGGAATTGTAACCAACATAACCAACTTTGGCGCCTTTGTAGATGTTGGCGTTAAACAAGATGGGCTAGTACACATCTCACAAATGGCCGATAGGTTTGTATCGAACCCCAACGATATTGTTAAACTTCACCAGCATGTAATGGTAAAAGTGCTAGAGGTTGACATTACGCGTAAGCGCATTCAGCTTACCATGAAGGGTCTGGAGGAGAATCAGGGTTAGTATGAAATAGAGTGTGGGTTCAAAACAGTAAAGCAACGGAAAATCAACTTGTTGCATCATGAATTGAAATATTGAGACGATGAAGAAAGTACTACTATTATTAGCAAACGGATTCGAGGTATTGGAAGCTAGCACATTTATCGATGTAATTGGGTGGAATGGCTTAGAGGGAGATGGTTCAACATCACTCAATACTTGTGGCCTCAGCAAGGAGGTTGTTAGCTCATTTAATCACAGATGTATAGTCGATTATCTGATTGAAGAGGTTGACCCTGATTCGTTTGATGCATTGGCAATTCCGGGAGGTTTCGAGGAATATAATTACTATACTGATGTATACGACAACCGAGTGCAAAATCTCATCAAAGAGTTTAACGCAAAAAACAAACCCATAGCCTCAATTTGCGTAGCCGCATTACCTATAGGTAAAACAGGCATATTAAATGGGAAAGATGGTACAACTTACAATTCCAGAAAACGTAGAGAGGCTTTAAAAAGCTTTGGGGTAAATGTTATTGAGCAACCGATTGTTAAAGCCAATAATATTATAACATCTAATGGGCCATCAACTGCAATACAGGTGGCATTGCTACTTCTGCAACTGCTCACATCAGAGGCTAACGCTAAAGAAGTTGCTAAACTTATGGGGTTTTAAATCTTATTGATTAGTAATTTCAATTCAATTTTTTCATAACCCCAAATTATAATCCTTATAAAATGACGGAGTTAGAATTACTAGTTGATCTTCATGTTGATGCCGATAGGCAAGGACCAGGAAGTACCGACGAAACCCTTAGGGCATTAAGCTTTATAAAGATTAAAGACAGAAAACCTCTGAGAATTGCCGATATTGGTTGTGGATCAGGGGCTCAAACATTTGATCTTGTAAATAATACTGAGGCGCACATTACGGCTGTAGATCTTTTTCCCCAATTCCTGAATAAACTAAACCATAAGGCCTTAGCGTTGGGGCTACAAAACCGGATAGCTACACTTGAAAAATCGATGGATAACTTACCATTCGATAACGAAGAGTTTGATATAATTTGGTCCGAAGGGGCTATTTACAACATTGGCTTTGAAGTTGGCATAAAAAATTGGAAGAAATTCCTTAAACCGGGCGGATATCTTGCTGTCAGTGAAATAACATGGACCACAGATAAGAGACCAAAGGAAATTGAGGATCACTGGAATACCGAATACCCTGCTATTAGCACCCCTTCGAACAAGATAAAAATACTAGAACAGAATGGATTCTCGCCAGAAGGATTCTTTTTTTTACCGCAAGAATGCTGGATTGAAAATTACTACAAACCAATGGAGAAAAGATTTGACGCATTTTTAAGCAAGCATAGTAATTCCGATACCGCCAAAGCCATAGTTGATGCTGAAAAGGATGAAATTTTAAAGTATAATAAATACAGAGATTTTATTAGCTATGGGTTTTACATAGCAAAGAAATGTTAGGTAGCACGAAATAAAAAAATGGGTGTCTAAAAAACAATTCTCCCCAATTTATGGTTAACACAATTGCATAACTAATTTATATACATAGCTAAATGGAACGGTTGGTAACATCAAACTTAAAGCTTGGGATTATTGCTGGTGGTCAGCTAGGAAAGATGCTTATACAAGAAGCTAGCAAATGGGATATTGAGTCGTATGTAATGGATAACGATGAGAATTGTCCCGCTCGGAGCATTGCCTCATCATTTGTTAAAGGCAGTAATTTAGATTTTGAAGCCGTATATCAATTCGGGAAGTTGGTTGATGTGCTAACCTTTGAACTCGAAAATGTGAATATTCAAGCTTTGAAAAAGCTTAAATCGGAAGGGCATAGGGTTGTCCCCGACCCCGAAATACTGGAGCTAATTCAGGATAAAGGATTGCAAAAAGAGTTCTACCGTAAGAACGGAATACCCACATCAATCTTTAGCTTATACGACTCGGCCGAATCAATTGTAAAGGCCATTGAGAATGGAGCCATTCAGTTTCCCTTCGTTCAAAAATTACGAAAAGGAGGCTACGATGGACGAGGCGTAGCGGTAATTAGCAGCGCCACCGATCTGCCAAAGCTACTTCCGGGCGCTTCAGTAGTTGAAGACAAGGTTGAAATAAGCAAAGAAATTTCGGTTATTGCTGCCCGAAACGGTAAGGGTGAGGTTAAATGCTATCCCGTTGTTGAAATGGTATTCGACAATACGGCAAACCTGGTAGATAAGCTTTTATGCCCATCGTCAATAACCGTTGAGCAATCTGAAAAAGCGATTAGTTTTGCGAGCGAAATAGTTGAACTGCTCAATATGGAAGGGCTGCTTGCTGTTGAGTTCTTTATAAACGCCCAAGGAGATGTTGTTGTTAACGAAATGGCACCTCGTCCGCACAATAGCGGTCATCATACCATCGAGAGCATAATAACATCGCAGTTTGAGCAGCACTTGCGTGCTATTCTTAACTTGCCACTTGGTAGCACAAAGCTAAAGTTGCCATCGGTTATGCTAAATATTTTAGGCGAGGAGAACCACGAAGGCCCAGTAGTTTACGAAGGGTTAACCGAAAGCATGGCAATTGACGGCGTTAAGATTCATCTTTACGGAAAAAAGATTACCAAACCCTTCCGTAAAATGGGACATGTTACAATTATGTCATCAACATTGGAATATGCACTAAAAAAAGCCGAGAAAGTAAAACAGCTGATAAAAGTTAAATCATGGAAACAACGCGTGTAAGCATAGTAATGGGCTCCGACTCGGATTTACCCATAATGAAACAAGCAGCCGAAATGCTCGATAGCTTTGGAATAGGTTACGAAATTGATATCGTATCGGCCCACCGAACCCCCGAAAAGCTAGTCGATTTTGCCTCGAATGCACATAATAGAGGAATTGAGGTAATAATTGCTGGTGCAGGCGGAGCGGCTCATTTGCCGGGCATGGTTGCCGCTATTTCACCTCTGCCTGTAATTGGCGTTCCCATAAAATCGAGCAATTCCATCGATGGATGGGATTCTGTTCTTTCAATCCTACAAATGCCGGGAGGAGTTCCGGTGGCAACTGTGGCGCTTAATGGTGCAAAAAATGCTGGAATTCTTGCTGCGCAAATTGTTTCGTCTGGCGATAAATCGGTACGAACAAAAATAGTTGAGTACAAACAGGAGCTAAAAAATCAGGTTATTAAAAAATCCGAAAACCTGAAGAAGTAAATTGTATGATGAAATACCTAACCGTTATTGCTTCGTTTATAATTATGCTTTGCCTTGGAAGCGTGTACGCCTGGAGTATAATAGCATCGGAACTAATTAATAATTTTGGGTTTTCGGCATCGCAATCGCAAATTATTTTTGGAGCAATCATAGCTGTTTTTCCCGTAACCATGGTTTTTGTGGGACAAATTGGCGAGAAGGTTAAAGCCCGTTATTTGGCTTACATTTCGGGCGCTTTATTTTTTTTAGGCAACCTCATTGCAAGTCGCTCTGGTGGTAGTTTTATCCACATGTTTTTGGGTGTAGGACTGGTTACAGGTATTGCAACAGGTTTTGGCTATTGGGTAGCGTTAACAACCCCAGTTCAGTGGTTCCCCAATAAAAAAGGGCTAATTACAGGGATTATTGCCGCAGGGTTTGGTTTAGGTGCAGTGCTTATGTCCTATTTATCGGAGCAAATTTTACTAAACGGGAATAATGTGTTGCAGCTTTTTGCAATTATTGGTGTAACATATGGAACCCTAATTTTACTGTTCTCCAATTTTATTCGCCACAAATCTACAAGTCCTAAAAAACCGAAAATTGATATTAAAGAACAGCTAAAGCATAAGGTATTTAAAAAGCTGTTTGTTGGGATTTTTCTAGGAACTTTTGCCGGATTGCTAGTAATTGGTAACCTTAAAGTTATTGGTGGGCAAAGTAGTATAAACGCGCATACACTGGTTATAGGCATTTCGGTTTTTGCGGTTGCAAATTTTTTAGGTAGGATTTCCTGGGGGTTCATTGCCGACTACATTGGAGCAAGTATTAGTATTTTTTTGGCACTCCTCGTTCAGTCAATTTCCATTTTTATGCTTAATATTGTTGCCCTAACGAGCATTTCATATCTGTTTATCGCATTCCTAATCGGATTTGGCTTTGGAGGGAATTTTGTGCTTTTTGCAAAGGAAACGGCTCATGTATTTGGGCTAAGTAATTTAGGAAAAATATATCCATTCGTTTTTCTTGGGTATGCAATAGCAGGCATTGCAGGCCCGTTTTTGGGTGGATGGCTTTTTGATACTTCAGGTGCATTTTTTTCGGCAATTATTTTATCCGGATTTATGAGCTTAGCGGGAAGTTTACTGTTTTTATATCAATTTGTAAAAGGGGAAAAACATGCAAATTAAAGATAGTATCCAAATAGGGGCAAAATACATACAGGAAGGCAAGCTGGTTGCATTCCCAACCGAAACGGTTTATGGTTTGGGAGCCGATGCGTTAAATCCTTTTGCCGTAGCCAAAATTTTTGAGCTTAAGGAGCGTCCAACATTTGATCCTCTTATTGTACACATTGCCAATTTAAACGATTTGCAAAGACTTGTTTTACAACCCGATGATAGGATTTACAAATTAGCCGAACAATTTTGGCCAGGCCCGTTAACCATGGTACTGCCCAAAAGCACCTTGGTGCCCGATATTGTTACGTCGGGTTTGCCAACCGTAGGTATTCGCATGCCCGCTAACCAAATTGCACTCGACCTCATTTCCGCATCAAAATGCCCCATTGCCGCTCCAAGCGCAAATAAATTTGGGCGAATTAGCCCAACCACAGCGCAACATGTAAGAAAGCAGCTGCCGAATGTTGACCACATTATTGACGGGGGCAAAACTACCGTAGGAATCGAATCGACAATAATTAGGCTTACCGATAGCGGCTTTCAAATGCTCCGAAGCGGAGTTATAACCCATGAAGAACTCGAAGCGGTAATCCCTTTCGATAAATCGGGGAAAACCGAAGAAATGGTAGCGCCCGGCATGCTAAAATCGCACTATAGTCCAAAAAAACGAATGCTCATTGCCAACAAAAACACTCCATTGAATATCGATAAAAGCAAAGCAGGACTAATTTCGTTTACAGGTGAGTTCGATGAAGGGTTTACAAATATCATTAGGGTATCAACCAAAAACGATTTGAGAGACTACGCTGTTCAGCTATTCGAGGCAATGCACACTTTTGAAGACGACAACCAGATAGAAACAATTATTGCCGAAGAGGTTAGCGAGACTGGAATTGGAAAAGCAATAATGGACCGACTCAGAAAGGCTGAATATAATTGGCGCAAGCGCTAATCATGTTTGAATCTATAAAAACCTTAGGTTAAAAGTTGATTTTTTTGCATATAAACAGTAAATTTCAACACGAATCTATCTGTTGAAATATGTTTAAAGCGAAACGAACCAAAAGGCTTTTACTAGCACTAATAGTATTAGCAAGCGCAAACGCTGTGCATAGCCAAAATTTTAGCCCCATAGTAACAGGTCGAACCCCATTTTATATAAAAGATGGTGGGTCACAAATTTTCTCCATTAAGGTAGATTCTGTTACCGTTGAAGATACCGATACAACATACCATCTCTACAAAACGTGGGATTACCAGAGCGCTACAGGCTATGGTAGCGGCGAAGACGAATGCGTTTTGCCCAATGGCCCTTCGTGGATTGGCCCAAAGGCAATTAAAAAGAGCGATGACCGATACCTTCTGTTTAACTATTTAAACGATACGCTTACACTTTGGCCAAACGCCGAAGTTGGTACATCATGGGTTTTCCATACCTTTTCAAACGACGATTATCTTTGGGCAACTGTCGATTCGGTTAAGAGTGCCGAGGCATACGGTGTAACAAGTTTGCTTAAGTATATATCGTTTAAGCGGACAAACCAGCAAGGCGATCCCCACCCAAGCTACCCCAATGACCTTGAGGTTATCATCAGCGATTCGTTAGGGTTTGTTACCCTTTTCCCGTTTCGCAATCTTTTCGATCAGCAGAATAAACCCTACCTATGGGGAAATTACGACATCAGCTTGAGTAACTACTCGCTAATTGGCCTAACAAATCCGAGCGTTGGCAAAAACGCTATTTCAAATGTTTCAATTTACAATTTCGAAATTGGCGATGAGTTTCACTACTCTTCCTCCTCGTCGGAAGCATGGGGAACGGAGAACTATTCCTATGAAAGCACAAAACAGATTTCGATAGTTACCGGCAAGCAGCTTTCGAACAATAGCGATTCAATTTACTACACATGGAATAACGTTAAGCGAAAAGAGGTGGGCGGTTATGCAAACCCCGAGCCTACGGTAACCTATAGCGAGTACGCTTCTTCATCACAATATAGAATTGCCGATACGCTTTACTACTTTCCTGAGCAAGCCATTGTTAGCGAAGCAGAACATCGCCATTACGCACAGTATACACACTCAAATGAGAGGATGAGAATTATTCCGGAATTGCAACCTCACATTGAACTTGAAGAGGATAACTCGCCCTGCTGGCGAATAATTTGGGCGGTTAAGCATAGCGGCTACCAATCGCATGGTTATGGTGAGGGATTGGGTTATTTGGGTCAACAATTTGAAAGCGATTATTCAAGCAGTTCGTCAGGTTTGGTATACTACAAAAAGGGCGATGAGGTATGGGGAAATCCCTTAAATATTACATCAGCACAGAGCATTCGCAGTAATTCGTTCACCATTTTCCCTAACCCTGTTAAAAGGGGGAACACCATAAGCATTGAACCTATAAACAATAGAGCGTATACCATTAGGTTGGTAAACTACCTTGGCGTTGTACAATCTTCATGGGAGAGCTTACATGGTACCCAAATCATTTCCATACCCACAAACATTCAAGGCGGTTTATATATTCTTCAATTCCGAGAAAATGAGGGTGCCTCCTACTCTCAAAAGCTTATAGTACAATAGGAGGTATTATTGAATTTACAGATGAACTAGTCCCAAAAAGGCAATCAGATAATATATCAGTTTTAAATAGTCTAGGTAAATTTGTATGGTATTTACCTCTTCTCAAAACATTCAGCAAATGAGTTAATAAACTCCAATCAATCATTGAAGTAAAAAGGATATTTTTTATCTTAGTTCGAAAAATAAGTAAATGGACATACAGAACACCCAGCTATTTATTGTAATGATTGCCTACCTCACGCTGCTTATTGCATGGGGAGTTTATCAGGGCCGAAAAGTGAAGAGCAGCTCCGACTATGCCATTGCAGGTCGCAAGCTACCCGGTTGGGTAGCAGCGCTATCGGAACGGGCCACAGGCGAATCGTCGTGGGCTCTTTTGGGATTACCTGGTGCCGCTTATGCCACCGGACTACTTGAAATATGGACTGCCTTAGGATGCGTTGCAGGTATTATTACCACATGGGCGCTTATCGCTTGGCGACTTCGCGATGAGGCTGAAAAGTTCAATGTAAATACCTTTACCGAGTTTATTGCCCGTAAGCACGGCGAGGTTGGTAGCTGGATTCGGATAATAGGAAGTGCAACAATCGTATTCTTTTTCTTTTTCTATGTTGGAGCACAGTTCTTAGGCGGAGGCAAAACGTTAAATACCATGTTTGGGATTGATCCTAAAATGGGTATGATTATAACTGCTGCCGTAATTGTTCCGTACACAATTTATGGTGGATTTATGAGCGTTGTTTATACCGATGTTGTACAGGCAATAATGATGATAATTACCTTGGTGGTTGGGCCTATTGTAGGCTTTATCTACCTTGCCAATAACGCCGATGTATTTGCTCCTACCATTTCGCAAGCGTTTACCATGGCTGGTAGCGAGTATGGGTCATTAACTGGTGGATTACGTGGTTTTACAGCCGGAATTGCTCTTGTTGGAGGATTTAGCTGGTTTTTCGGATACCTTGGTGGGCAGCCTCAGCTAAGCATGCGCTTTATGGCCATTAAGGATGCTAAACAAGCCAAACGTGCACGAAATGTTGGAATTGTTTGGACGGTTATAGCTTACATTGGAGCACTCTGTATAGGATGGATTGGACTTGCCATTTTTGGCCCCACAGGATTGGCTGATCAGGAATTTGTTATGCCATCGGTACTACTAGCTATCTTTCCGCCAGTTATTGCGGCAATCCTAATTACAGGTGCCATAGCAGCCATGATATCAACTGCCGATTCGTTGCTTATTCTATCGGCAACTGAGCTTACCGAAAATTTATTGCAACCACTTTTCGGAAAAGATTTTTTTAAAAAACGAGCGCTTATCGTTTCGAGAGTTATGACCGCACTTCTGGCAATTATTGCGCTTTCAATAGCCTATTATGGTAAAACAAACCTAATATACTCGCTGGTTAGCTACGTTTGGGCTGGCATTGGCGGAACCTTTTCGGTGGTAATTTTACTAACGCTCTTCTGGAAAAGGTATCATGGCATTGCTGCCATTATTACCATAGTGTCAGGGCTTACATTTACCGTTATCTGGATTAGCAGTGGCCTCGACAAGGTAATTACATCGAGGCTATTAACATTTTTTGTGGCCCTAACCGTAGCAATTGTTAGCACACTTCTGATAAAACCTGTAAAGAAATAAGCAGAGCTACTATACGAACTGCAAATAGTATTTTAGCCAAAAGGCTTGTTTGACTTGCATTTATATTTTCGTATCTTTGCAACTCCAATTCATGGGGCTGACCTTGGTTTTGACAGCAAGAAGAATGGATTGGTAAGCATGTCGAGCGTTGAGACGCTGGCTCGTTAATCCCAGATCTCAGATCGCTAAACGGCGAAAATAACAATTACGCACTCGCTGCCTAATAAGTACCAGGTACTTATGGCTTAATCTCGTCAACTAGGTTGACGCGACGAGTAGTCTCACGGAGGGCCTCGCCCATTGGAACTCCGGTTTGAGGCTTCAAAACAAATGGGCTAGTGCAGGATGCTCCCCGGTTCCCGTGCGAAAATTAAGGGGATAAGGTTTAGGTTGGTTTCTTTCCACCTGCTTAAGCCCGAAAATTAAGGAAAGATAAGCATGTAGAAAGCCAATTGGTTCCTTGTTTGGACGAGGGTTCGACTCCCTCCAGCTCCACGAAAACAGCCTTGAGAATCAATTTATAGCATATTGCTATGGATGCATCAAGGCTGTTTTTAGTTTTATTTTGGTGCGTTTTGATTAATCGGAACTGAACACAATTATGGTTTCACTTACTAGTGGCAGTTTAAAAATTAACGCTGTATTCTAGATTAGCAACAAAACTTCTCGTCAACCCGTCTGGACGTGAGTCTCTAACAATAAATGGCATTCCGAAATTAAGCTGAATAATATTTTTATTATTTACTTCATAATCTAAGTAAACATTTCCATTTAATGTAAGTCCTTGTGAGCCTTTGATTTCTTTTTCAACATTAAACTCGTCTGTGTACTTATCGTTTGCTAAGTGATAGATTGGCAATATACTAGGCATCAACTTTAATTTTGAATTAAGGCTAATTGGGTATGATACTCGTATTAAAACATCACCGCTTCTTTGGAAATTATTGGTTGATTGAAATGTTCTTAATTTGGAATCTAAGGGATAATAACTAGCTATGAATTGATTATTATTTTGTGTTAAAGGTTGTTGAATAGCAGCAACAATCTGAATGTTTTTAATTTTATACCCAATTCCAAATATAAAATCAAAAGTTCCCAAACTTGCCTGATAGTCCATTGGAAGGGGAAGGTTTGCTTTTGTTCTGCTTGCTTTCGATAAAGGTATTTTAGTTCCTAATGTAAGTGCAACTTTTTCACTTGCTTTATAATTGGCATTTACAAAAACTTCTGAAAGTCCAAAAACAGAAATTCCATTTCCGTTTTGAGCAAGTGTTGTTAACTTAGCATCAAGTCCAAGTTTCATACTCACTTGTCTGTTATACTCTAAATAGCTGCCGTAAACGGATATTGAATTATCAGCCTTGCCATAGAAAGTACCAATTTTGATTTGGTTATTCAATGCTTCAGCACTTTCTTCACTATTCGGCTTAAAACTATTAATAGTACAAAAGCCGGCATCACTGCATCCTTGTCCATACGAATAGCTTGCATATAAAATGCATAAAACCAATGCTATTAAAGTGTACTTTAATTTTATCATGGTATTTTTTTAAAATCATTAACGTTTTTTTTAAGGCATCAGAAATGCTATGATCAAGGTATTTACATGATTTATCACATAACACTGCATGAATATACTAACTACAACATACACGATAATTTTTAGAGTTAGAATCAAATAAACAATTACCAAAAGCGATTGTTTAGGCAAGTTTAATATTCGACAATTATTGGTTTTTCTGTCCTTTTAATTTTTATTATTGAAAAAGGTTGATTAATTACAGAATTAGCAAATACAGTTTCGGAAATGGAAACCGCTATATTTTTCTCATTTTCAATAACACTTTCTGTCCTGATCTCCCAACCTTGGCCTTTAACTCCAAGAAAAATGGCAATTACAGTATACCTATTAAAATCTATATTAATTTCTGAAAAATTTTCACTAACACTATTTACAGCATTCATCTGAGAAATTAAATATTGCCAATCATTCGTGTTTGAAATTATCAGATTAGATTCGGATATTCCTTCTTGTCCATTCCCATATAATGCTCCTATACCAATTTCAGTGAAATTAATTTTAGCCGACTGAAAATTCGAATCGTCATCAATATTACAACTGTTCAGAAGCCCAATTCCAAATAGTATTAATAAAACTCTTATAATCATATTGAATTTTTTCTTGTTAAAAAATACTGCCTTAGTCTTAGGATGTTCCCAATTTGAGTGAGCTAAGCAATGAGCTTATCCCGCAATTAGAATTAATCTACAGTCAACCGATCTCTCAAACTTGGTCAGCAGATATTCTTTATAACCAATTTCATCATCAGAATTTACTAAAGTAAACGAATAATTCTTTCCAATATTTCAGAAAGACATCCATTTTAGTAAATTACAATTTTTTTGGTTACTACCCCAATATCAGTTGAATAGAACTTTGCAAAATGAATTCCCTTTGAAAAACCATCCAGTTGGAGCATAAACGAACTTTGGCTATCGTTCAGGTTTATTGACTTAATTAGTTGCCCAGCAATATTAAAAATTTCAATGTGGGAATCAGCTGCTTTCTTCTTAAATATAAAATTAATACTAGCTGTAGCTGGATTTGGATAAACTTTAATAAAGTCATTACTTGATGTGTAAGGGACATCTGTACTAATCTCAATCTTTAGCTTAATTGCTACTGGCCTGTGATCAGAAATATAATTTTCATACTCAAACCAACCTCCTGCCAGATAATTGTCAATGCAGATTGTATTTATATCAGAGTCTTGGTTCTGAAAATCTGAGAATAATTCATTAGTAATTAGGATATGATCAAGATGAGAAGGCCATGTTGGGTACGACCATTCAGAACTGTTACCTTGTGCTATATCCATATCAGCAAACAGATAGTTTTGGTTATCATTAATAATATCCATAAAAACATTATCTGGCTCTGAATCTGCAATGTCATCATTAAAATCACCAACAACAAATACTTTCTTATCCTGTAAATTAGTATCAATATACTCTTTTAGCAAGTTCATGGCAATAAATCTTCGTGTTTCTTCATCTTCAGAATTATTTAAGTCTAAGATTCCATCCCCACAGCATTTAAGATGATTATTTATTACAAATATATTTTGATCCATGTAATTCATATCTAAAACCAAAGGAGACCTAGGAAACGGACTCCAATATGGAGACGTAGTATAAATTTCATAGAAGTTATTAATCTGAATCACCTCCGTTTTATAGATGAAGGCAAGTCCTCCATACCAAAGCGATTTGAAATAATATTGATAATCAGGCAAATTGTTTAACATTTGTTTAAAAAGTACAGTATCTGTAATCTCCTGAAAAGCGATAATGTCAATGTCTAAATTTCGAATTATTTGTGAAACATAATCAATTGTATTTTGCCCATACTTGGGGAAATTTTCAATATTCCATGTAGCTACTTCAAGTGTATGGTCTGTTCCAAACGTCAAATCTTCAATAGTTTGACTGGATGCAGAAAGACTAATCAAAAGAAGGAAAATTACAATACGTATTCTAAATGTTATCATAATTTTTATAATTATAAAGCGGCTGTAAACAACCAAGGTTTTATTATATTCAGGTAATTAAACATACTCATTATCCCATATAAAAAAAATGACTGCAAGAGTCGATAATCAAAACATTCTAAATGCCTTTATCTTAGCAAAACAACATTATAGTATGTAATTTTTTTAAATAAAAATTATTATTCCATTTATGTATAGAGAAGCCTAATTGCAATAATAAATAAAAAAGTAAATCACTTATCTTATTCTATAACCAACAACTTATTTCTTTAATTTAACTAATAAAAAAAGAAGAGTAAACCAAATTGGAAATTATCTGTTCCACCTTTAATAATATCACTATTTAAAAACTTCCGCCCCTCGCTTGTTTTAATTTTGCAGCTATAATAGTTTATAAAAAAACTATATCTATTTAAAAAAATAAGATCAACCCCTACTTTCGGTCCAAAATTAAATGGTGTTAAGTCTAGGACTAACCCATTAAAAGTTTTCTTACTAAAATAGCTATCAACATTATAGCTTAAATATAAACCACCCTTTAATGAGATAAAAAATTTTGAATTGAGATTTGTACCAAAACACAAGTTAGGCTCAAGACTTACAGCTTTAAAAATAACATCTTCATTAGTGCCTATAAAACTAGAGTTATTATAGGATAACGAAGAACTAAAAAAGATGTTTCTTGTATAAAACTGCTTAAAATTAAGGCCTATAGAGAAGTTATTCCTATTTATAAAATCACTACTTATATTATTAATCTTTAAACTCCCAAAACCCAAAGATGCGAATATCCCTAACCTATTTTTTTCTTTATATTTATATTTAACAGGAATAAAAATGGTTGGCTCTTTAAATGCATTATATGCTGATATTAGCTCAGCAATCGATTCGTAATCATAGTAAACCTTGGCATTGTAAGTTTTATAGAATACATCAAATTCTGGGATATAGTTTTTAAAAAGTGAAAGTAAGCTATACTTATGGTTTTCTAAGCAAACAATTTCTTCGGTATCGCTCCTTTTAAGGTAAAATACTGCTTCGCCTGTTCTCGACAAAGCCTGTCCAAATTTTATAAATCCACCTATTGTGTAGTTTACTAATACATGTTTATTTTCATTGTTTATATATTCTGAAATATAATATGTTTGGTTACTATAGTATGATTTGATGCTCTTCGAAGGGAGTGTATAAGTAGTATCGTTATAAATAATAGTTATCTTATCTTTATTTGTAAACCTTCGGGGTTTCTTAATCTCACAGTTTCGAATAGTATCTCCAGAAATAGATACAACATAATTTGAATTATTATTGGAGAATTGAGCGTAAGAAATCTGGTTAATCACTATAAGAAAAGTAGAGAAACTCATAATGTATAAAAATCTGCACCTGCCAATCATTATTCTATTATTTTATTTGATAATTGAAAAAAACAAACTTTTTTTAAAAACACTATTCAGTAAATAATTACCCTCGTATTTTACAATAATTAAGCTTAAATACTGGAAGTTAGAAATTGTATCCAAAAAGAAAGAAGAGTTTTCTTGTTTTGGCTTCTAAGTTTATATATTCAGACATACCGAATCCAATCTCATACCTGAATTCAAAGGAGTACCTTCTATATTTAGATCCTACACCCAATAAATATCCATATTCAAATTTACGTGTTTCCATTAGCGCTTTAACCTCTTCAACTCTATATGTTGTGTATAGGGTTATTTCTTGTTGCTGATAATTTGTTTCATTAAATCCAAATCCATTCGATAATCCTGCATTTAAAAAGAATGAAAAATGATTAATAGGATAGATAAAACGTGCCATATTAACCATTTTCAAATAGGAGTATCCTATAGAAGTTTTTGTAACAGTATATTTATTTGCGTTATCATAGTTTAAATGATGCCCATCTACCATATAAGAGGAAAAGGCTAATTCGTTATAAATTGACCACTTACTATTTGTCCTTGGGATAACTAAGTTTAACGACAAACCTGCAGAGAAATTTGTCGAGGGTTGAAAATCTGCATCATAAAGATCGGGACGAATGCTTCCATTAAATGAAAGAGAGGTTAAAGATAAGCCAACAACAATACCGAATTCTGTTCTTGCTTTCTCCGTTGATTTCTTAAAATCTAATTTCGAATGAGTACAATTATAGTAATAATCGAACAACTCTAGCATACTCTTTTTTGTGTATTTTGTGTTTTCAATCATCGATTTAATATTGGGGCAATCGTTAAGATAATGCATAAGTTGACCAATATATCTCGTGTTTTCTAAAATTTTTGTTGCTTTAGTTTCTAAAGTTGTGTTTTCAACTTTTACAATTTTTGTATACTTTTTATATGCTAAAAGTTCTAGAAGTGAGTCAGTCTTAACGTAGAACTGGCTATTTCCGTAGCTATTGAAATAGTAATACAGAGATATTTCTCCTATTATCATTGCCTGTAGGAAAGCAGTATCAGTTTCCAATTTTAATTCGGATCCAAAATCAAGATTCTGAATATTTGATGGGCTAATTTCAGTCTCAACTATAGCACTTTCATACAATTCATCAAGAACGCTAAAACTCCTAATATCCAATGGAGTATAATACACATTTTTACTGTCTGAATTTTCTTTAAATGAAATTTTTTCTGGATTTGCCGCCCAGTTTCTATAGTCAATAAAACCATGTATTGTATCACCAGCTAGGGTTATTACATAGCCTTGCTTAAAGTTAACCTGACTATAAGTTGTATGGGAAATAAAAGCCAAAAAAAGTAGACTTGTAATTCGAGGTAAAAGATATTTCATTTGGGTAAGTAAGAAATTGTTTATTTAGTCTTGTCCTGGTATAGGTTGACAAAATTAGGGTTTGTAATTTAGTTTCTTTATCACATGCAAGTATCCCACATTAGCTACACTCCTTGTTAGCGGCATCTTTTTTAAATATTTATTCCCTGTACTAATTATTTTAAAGAGTTTCTAACTATTTTTCTGTAACTCCTTCCTATATTTAAACGTACACCTTCTACCATTACTTCATCATACGAGATACTCCTTATTTTTTCTTTATTTATAATGAATGATCTGTGAATTCTTAAGAATAAATCTGGCAGCAACGATGCCAAATTACTAATTTTCTCTTTACTAACAAATTGTTCTGTAGCTGTATTCACTCTAATGTAATCCGATAGGCTTTCGATATAAACAATATCTCTGTAAGGTATTCGAACAAGCTTTCTATTCGATACGATTTCTAGAAAAGGATCGTTTAATTTATCTTTCTCGGTTAACAATTGCTGAATTACTAGCCGATTCTCTTTTATCTGGCGAAACATTAAAAAAAACATTCCAACAAATACTAACAGGTATAATATAACGGCCAACAGAATTGTATCGGATGCATTGGGAGCCAGATTCCTATAATTTAAGTTGTTTATGTATACAAACGAAAATAGCAAAACTATCATTTCAAGATACAATGAAACAATGGCAGTATACAGTGAGTAAAGCGCAAATTGAACGTATCTCTTTTTAAGCATGAACTTTGGCACAAGATAGTAGTTGAAAAAGAAGGATGTGCCAAGCACAATAGGTAGAAGCATACTAACAAAGAAGAACGCAGCGGAATTATTCCCCCACGATCGACCAAAGACTAACGTTAGAACAAGAACGACTACAACAGAGTATAAAAGATGGCTAAATAGATGTGATTTATTTTTCAATGTTATCAATTTATTTGTCAAATTTAGCGAAAATTGATAAACTTCTTCATCATTGTCGACAAACAGCATTTTTAGAAAGGGATTCGACATTGTTGAAAACTATTAAACCACCTAATTTTACAATAGTATAAATCAAAAAAAAATACGATTATGAGAAACTTATTTTTTATGGGTGGTCCAGCCTTTATGGGAATACTTACCTTATTGCTTGTTATTACAGTTGTGTGGATTATTTACCATTCAATTATTGGTTATAATTCAAAGCCTATTAATCAGAAAAAACTGCTTCGGAAGATTGAACATGGAAAATCGATGGGTTTGTTTGCTCTGATAGTTGGTATTTTAGGCCAAATGAATGGC
>NPID01001037.1_pt1:42500-56662 | contig 56662 bp, 56 predicted proteins | sample 8637491 | NCBI WGS metagenome assembly NPID01 (sample SAMN07420843, study PRJNA396082) | bioreactor metagenome | isolation source: sample BA6 brine-fed electro-methanogenic bioreactor BA | place: Japan: Kochi | collected 2016-06-14 | reverse complement strand
TTTAAAAACCTTAAAAGAAGAAAACTCAGAAGTGCCCTGACCATGCTGGGTATAATCATCGGTGTGGCCACCCTGGTGCTTTTAATGGGCGCGGGTACCGGGATGCAGTCCTACATGAAGGAACAGACCGAGACCATGATGGGAGATATTTCCATATACAACAGCTCCGGCGGGGCATACATGGGATCCACCATGGACTCCTACCTAGACCAGAAAACAGTATCTCAGATAAAAAACATGTCCCAACTATACGATATTAAGGAGGAAACCACCTTCACCACGGAAATGAATCGGACTCCTCTGTACGTAATAGGATTGTCTAACTGGGACCAGGTTAAATTCAATGGAACACCGGGTGTGGTCATAGACCAGTCTCTGGTTGATAAATTTGGTTACAAGATAGGCAGTACCATCACCATTAAAGAAAAAGACTTCACCGTAACCGGGATAACTAAGGAAACCACTGGAATGGGAATGGGCATTGTGTTTTTGGACGTGGATAAAGCCGTACCTCTGAACGATAATAAGGTTACCAGCATAAGTGCCAGTGCCCGGGGAGACCCAGAAACTGTTAAAAAAGAAGTGGAAAGTCAGGTTTCCGGAGTCACGGCCATGACCCAATCCGACTTCACCAAACAGATCGATGACATGATGAACGGTATTATGCTCTTTATCGGGGCTATTGCCAGTATAGGCCTCATCGTGGGGGTTATAAGTATTGTGAACATAATGCTGGTGAATGTAACCGAGAGAACCCGTGAAATTGGGGTTTTAAAGGCCATAGGATTCACCAACCGTGAGGTACTGGGTAGCATATTAATGGAAGCCGGTCTTTTAGGTTTTATTGGGGCCATGGTTGGCCTTATTCTGGCGGCAATCCTTTTACAGTTGGGTATCATTTTATTTGGAGCGCAACTGGGAATGGAAGATGTCAGCTTGGCCTACATGCTCCCTGCCTGGCTGGTTTTAGCAGTGGTCGGTGGAGCCACTTTATTAAGTGTCCTTGCAGGCCTTTACCCTGCTTGGAGGGCATCTAGACTCAATGTTGTGGAGGCACTGCGCTATGACTGATATACTAAAGGTTAAAGAAGTATGGAAAACATATAAAATGGGTGCAGAGGAAATCAATGCCCTGCAGGGAGTGGACTTCCAACTGGAAGAAAAAGCCTTCCTGGCAGTTATGGGCCCATCGGGTTCAGGAAAATCCACACTCCTTCACCTGGCCGGTATACTGGATCTTCCCACCCGGGGAGAGGTATTCCTGCAGGGGAAAAAAATCACGGAACTATCCAGTAAGGAGCAGGCCCATTTAAGGCGTACAGAGATTGGTTTCGTTTTCCAACGTTTTAATCTGCTCTCACAGTTAACTGCCGAGGAAAATGTGATGCTCCCCATGATCAATCCCGATAAAAAGAAGGCCCGGGAACTTCTGGATCGTGTGGGACTGGAAGGTAAATATGATAGACTCCCCACCCAGTTATCTGGGGGTGAAGAGCAGAGAGTGGCTATTGCCCGCTCTCTGGCTAACGATCCCCTGTTAATCCTGGCAGATGAGCCCACCGGGGAGCTGGACACTGCCAACAGCCAGATGATCATGGAGCTGTTAACTGACCTGAATGCTGAGGGCATGAGCATCATCATTGTCACCCACGACCCCATGGCTGCAGAATATGCCCATAAAACTGTCCAGATGAGAGACGGAAAGATATTAGACTAATATCTGGAAGATCTCCTAAAAATCTAATAAAAGGCGAAATGTAAACCCTGAACCATGAAAATCCCCACCACCCTGACTAAAATAATGGCCCTGGCCAAAAAAGAGGCCCGAGACATACTGCAAAACCGGATATACCTACTGGTGGTCCTGGTTCAGGTGTTTATTATTATCGGAGCAGTGGGACTGGTTATGGTGGCTTCGGTGGCCAGTGACCCTACCCTTTTAGACCAGATAGGAATATCTTCTGCCCTGAATATAGGCCTACCTCAAGATCTGGAAGGGTCAAGCCTGTCACAGTATCTTGAACAACAGAAAATAACTTTAAATTATTACCCCAGTACGGAAGAGGCTAAAGCACAGTTGGGTAAGAAGTTGGTAGCTATTGTGGATCTATCCAGTTCGGGGGAAGTGGTGGCACAGGTGGACACCTCCAACGTCTTCTATCCCGTGGTATCCACCAAGATCAGCGATGCAGTGACCAAGTTCAACACTGAAAAAACCTTGAAAAGCGCGGGGTTAAACCAGACCCAGGTTAACACCATACAGAACCCGGTTAACTTCCAGGAAGTTAAAGTCAATCAGGATAAACAGGTACCCCTGGCACTGGACAGTCCCTACTTCGTGGAGATGATCTACGGTTTCATAGTACCTTTTATTCTCCTTTTACCCTTTTTCCTGGCCAGTAACATTGTCACCGACAGTGTGGTGGGTGAAAAGGAGAGGAAAACATTCGAAGTACTTTTAATGACTCCCCTCTCCAGTTACATGGTTATAATTGGTAAAATAATCCCTATACTATTATTTTCCCTTATACAGAGCGTAGTCTGGATACTCTTACTGGATTTACTCCGGGTGCCTATATTCAACCCGGTTCTCATGGTAATAGTCCTATTTTTCATGGGTCTGGCCTTTATCGGGGTGGGGATACTCATCTCCATGCTGGTGGACAGTACCAAGGAGGCCAACTCGGCCATAACCCTGGTACTGGTATTTGCTACCTTCATACTGTTTATACCTCTCTTTGTAAAATCAGATATTTTCCAGGGGATATTCAACTTCATACCCACGGTTTTAATGGTTAAACTGGCAGTATCTCCGAAAATTCAGCCGGAAATTATGATATACCTGTTACCCACTCTGATTTTGTCTTTCATCATATTTGTGGGAACTGTGAGGTCCTTCCGCCATGAACGGGCCATCCGGTTATGAGATAAACCGGGGATTTTTTTTATAAGTAATTTCAAACAAGGTAAATCACGGCGCTCATTACCAGTGCTGAAATCAAGGGTATGGGAACGTTATCGTCTATGGGGCTGTAGGCTTCGGTTAGAGTTCCGGCCAAAGCCCCTGCGAATGCAGGGATAAGGGGTACCTGGGTGAGAGAAACCACCAATCCCACCACCAGGAAAGCCAGGCTTCCCTCCAGGGTCTTACGTGATTGGAAAGGCAACCTTATTTTTCCAAATCTTCGACCAATCAGGGTGGATGCTGAATCACCAAAGAGCAGGATCAAAATGGCAGCATTGGCAATGCTCATGTTGAACTGGAAAATACTTAAAGTAATGATTATGCCTATAAAAAAATAAACAAATCCCCTTTCATCCTCGTCACGCTTGGCAATTCGAAAAATAGTGGAAAAAAAGGGGATGTGGTGGTGATGGTCCAGCCGGAACACTACAATCACAAAGGCCAGTATGGCCACGCACAGGATAATGAGGAATTTTGGGGGTAAAATATAACTTAAAAAAACGATGAAGACTCCGGAAGCATGAATTAGCTGCCTCCAGAGTTCTTTCTTCATACTATCAGACCATATGTTTATTTTTAGTATATCTATCTGTTTATGCTACTTTGTATTGTATTGGGGGCTTCATCAGGCCATGAACTTCTCTATAACTCCATGGTAAGAGTCTTTAAGTTGCTGGATGTTTATTTCAATGTTCGACGGCTTTAATTTGAGAGAAGTTCCTTTAACCGAACCAATGGCAGCTGCTGGGACATTCATCCTCTTCAAAGTGTTCAATATTTCTGCAGAGGCTCCTTCTTGTACAGTCACCAGATAACGGGCGTGGGATTCTGAGAAGAGTATTTCCGGATCAGAAAGACCTTCCGCACCAGGAACTGCTGATAAATCTACACTAGCTCCCAGTTCTCCTTTAATGGCCATTTCTCCCAGGGCCACTCCTAATCCTCCTGTGGATAAATCGTGAACCGCAGTAACCTGTCCATCAGCATCGTTTTGGATTAACTCCAGTACTGCCCGGGCAGAAGCGTATTCATCTTTAAGGTTAACCCGGGGTGCTTCTCCCTGCACCACTCCGTGCACTGTCTTATGGTATTCGGATCCATCCATCTCAGGACGGGTGGTTCCAATGAGCAGGATTTGGTCCCCTTCATTTTTGAATTCCATGGTTCGGATATCGGGGATGTCCATGATTCCAGCCACACTAACCACTGGTGAGGGGTTAACCGTTACTCCTTCGGTTTCATTGTAGAAACTCACATTTCCACTGATAACTGGTAACTGGAACTGGTTGGCAATATCGGACATTCCCTGCACGCACTCTTTAAACTGCCAGAATACCTCTGGCTTTTCCGGGTTTCCGAAGTTAAGGCAGTCCACCAGGCACAGTGGTTCTGATCCCATGGCCACTACGTTGCGTATGGCCTCGGCCACTGCACCGGCACCTCCATGGTAGGGGTCCAAGTAGCAGTGTATGCTGTTACAGTCACTGGTTAGGGTAAAGGCCTTTTCATCGTCCACTCTTAAAACCGCAGCGTCATCTCCGGGTTTAACCACGGTACGTATTTGCACTTCGTGGTCGTACTGGCGGTAAACCCATTTTTTGCTGGCAATGTTCTGACTGGAAAGTAGATTCAACAGGGCCTCATCCAGTGGTCCATCCTCCACTTCCACGTATTTTTCATCTTTAACTGGCTCTACGGCTTCACGTTCCACCAGGGGCGGGTCAGCCAGAAGTTGGGTGGGCAGATCGGCTATTAATTCTCCTTCCCGGGTGACCACCATGTGTCCGGTATCGGTGACCTGGCCAATCACTGCGTAGGGCAGTTCATGCTTATCAAATATTTGAAGCAAGCCATCAACATCCGGAGGGTTAACCACAAAGACCATTCTTTCCTGTGATTCAGAAAGCATTATTTCGTAGGGAGTCATTCCTTCCTCCCGTAGTGGAACTTTGGTCAACTCCATCTGGGCTCCGTTACCACTTTTATCTGCCATTTCTGAAATACAACAGGTGAGGCCTCCCCCGCCCAGGTCCTTCAATCCTTGCACGTTAACTTTCTCCAGGGCCTCGAAGGTGGCTTCCATAACCTGCTTTTTAGTGAAAGGATCACCCACCTGCACTGCCGGTCGGCTTTCCAGTTCAGAGGCAGAGGTGAGTTCTTCCGAGGCAAAGGTCACTCCGTGGATTCCATCCCTTCCAGTACGTCCTCCCATCAGCACGAAGACATCTCCCACATTGGGAGCTATTCCCCTTACAATCTCATCTTTACGTACAATACCGGCACAGACCACGTTTACCAGGGGATTGAACTTGAAATTATCCTCAAATTCCACTTCTCCTCCTACAGTGGGTATACCTACCCGGTTACCATAGTCTGAGATTCCTTTCACCACGTATTCAAAGATGTAACGTGACCTCTGGTCCTCCATGGGCCCAAAACGCAGAGAGTCTAAGAGGGCCACGGGCATTGCTCCCATGGAAATAATATCTCTGATAATCCCACCGATTCCTGTACCGGCTCCACCATAGGGTTCTACGGCTGAAGGGTGGTTGTGGCTCTCCATACCCATAACCAGGGCCAGTTCATCGGTGAGTTCCACGATTCCAGCGTCATCTCCAGGCCCCATTATGACCTTTTCTCCCTCGGTGGGGAATAATTTCAGTATGGGTCGGCTACTCTTGTAGGAACAATGTTCTGAGAACATTATGTCCAGCATACCTTCTTCCAGGGGGTTGGGGTCCCGTCCCAGTACTTCTTTGATGTATTCCAGTTCATCTTTGGTTAAAGTCATGCTACATCTCCATTTTTTGCCTTAAATCCATATTCAGGACTTTTTAATACTTATGGTTAATTCGTAATCTTCAATATTCCATTTCTTGGTGTAATCCCCATCTTCATCGGTAAACTGGAGATTCTGTGCCCTTACTTCGTGTGATATGAAATCAAGATGTGGGTTCACCAATGCACTGAACTCTGGACTACAATCGACGTAAACATCTATATTGGCCTCCACGTCCAGATCAAGGTCTTTCCTCATATCCTGTATCCTTCTTATGAGTTCACGGGACATGGCCTCTGACAATATCTCCGGGGTGAGTTCGGTGTCCACGAACACGCTTCCCTGGGCAAACTCGGCACTGACCACGTTATCCGGTAGTTCGGTTTCAAACACCACGTCACCTTCTTCCAGGGTGATGGTCTTATCCTCCAGTTCCACCAGATACTTTCCTTCAGATTCCAGTGCTGCTACAATCTGGGCACCATCAGCTGATGCTAATTTAGCAGCCACTTTTGGAACATCTCCACGTAGTTTAGGCCCTAATGTCTTCATGTTAGGGGTAGCCAGAACTTTAAGTCCTTCAAACTCCTCTAAAATCTGCACGCCCTTGGTGTTGGCCTGTTCAGTGAGGACATCGGAGAGGGCTTCCACGGCCTGGGTCACCCTCTGGTCTTCGGTGACAATAGCGATTTCCCGCACTGGCCAGCGGAGTTTGTAACGGGCCACATCACGGGCCCGGGCACAGGCTTCAATTATATCCCTTAATACGTCCATGTTGGTTTCCAGTTCCTGATCGATGATTTCCTGGTCCAGACACCAGTCCAACATGTGCACACTCTCCGGAGCATCCTTATCCACGCCACGGACCAGGTTCTGGTAGATCTCCTCGGTAACATGGGGGGCTATGGGTGCCAGGATGGTTATCAAATTCTTAAGCACATGGTAAAGGGTGTAATATGCTCCCAATTTGTCAGGGTCATCCTTTTCCACCCAGGTACGTCCCCTTATCAGACGCACGTACCAGCGGCTTAAGTCCTCCAGTATAAAGTGGTTCAAACTGCGGGTGGCCTTGTGCAGGTGCAGGGAATCCATGGCTTCAGTGACCTCCAGGGCCACGGAATGAACCCGGGAAGTAATCCAGCGGTCTTCATCACGGAACTTAAGATCATCAGGAGAGTGTAACGTAGGATTAAATTCATCCAGGGTCATATAGGTGGTGCTGAAGACGTAAACATTCCATAAAATGTTGAACATCTTATTTACAGTGCCCAGTTCTTCCCAGTTGAACTTCAGGTCGTCCCATGGTTTGTTACCCCAGAGCAGGTAGAAGCGGAGGACATCTGCCCCGTACTTCTGGATCACCTCATCGGGTTCCACCACATTCCCCAGGGATTTGCTCATCTTTTTCCCTTCCTCATCCAGGGTGAAACCGTGCATAAGAACCCTCTGGTAGGGTACACTATCCATGGCTATTACTCCACAGCCCATCTGGGAATAGAACCATCCCCTGGTCTGGTCATGGCCTTCAGTAATGAACTGGTAGGGGTACCATTCTTCAAACATTTCCTTTTCTTTGGGGTAGTGAAGAGCAGCCCATCCTGCTACTCCGGAGTCGATCCACACATCCAGAACATCTGGGGTTCTTTGCATCTTCCCACCACAGGAGCAGCCCAGTTTTATCTCATCCACGTGTGGGCGGTGGATGAAATCCCCCTCCAGCTGGCCTTCCACTATTTTTTCCTGTAGCTCGTCTATGGATCCTATCACTTCCATCTTCCCACAGTCTTCACAGAGCCAGATGGGTATGGGTATGCCCCAGTACCTTTGTCGGGAAATTGTCCAGTCCCTGGCGTTTTCTATCCAGTTACGGAACCGGCTTTCACCCGCCCAGGAGGGCACCCATTCCACTTTGTCCAGTTCACTGAGCATCTGGTCTTTTATGGCAGTGACCTTTAAAAACCACTGTTTTGTAGCCAGGTAGATGATGGGGGTTTTGCACCTCCAGCAGAACCCGTAACGGTGGTCAATGATGCCCTCTTTAAAGAGGAGATGGTGGGAATCCAGGTCGGCAATTATGTAAGGGTCGGCATCCTTCACAAATTCGCCTTCATATTTGCCTGCTTCGGGGGTGAACAATCCTGCCTCGTCCACTGGGCAGAATATGGGCAATCCGTATTGTTTTCCTATTTCGAAGTCATCGGGACCGTGTCCTGGTGCGGTGTGCACGCAGCCGGTTCCTTCGGTGAGGGTCACATGGTCTCCTGGAAGTATGCGGTGCTGGAAATCCCGGTGGAAGGGTATCTCTTCAGGAAGGGGATGTTCATATTCAGTTCCTTCCAGATCACTTCCCTTGACCACTTTTACTATTTCATAATCCTGTTCCGGGAAGGTAGCTTCCACCAGGGCTTCAGCCATCAGGTAAACTACGTCCATGCCTTCATTTTCAACTTTAACGTAGGCATAATCATAATCAGGATGCACACAAACTGCCAGGTTGGCCGGTAGTGTCCAGGGAGTGGTGGTCCATACTAAAATGTACTCATTTTCCTGGCCCTTTAATGGGAATTTAACGTATATGGAGGGGTCTTCCTTGTTTTCATAGTCGATCTCGGCCAGGGCCAGTGCAGTTTCACAGCGTGGGCACCAGGTGATAACCCGCAGGTCGTTTACCAGTAGATCCTTTTCATGAGCTCTTTTAAGGGTCCACCAGCAGCTTTCCATATACTGGGTGTCGAAAGTCACGTAGGGATTGTCCCAATCCATCCAGACACCCATCATCTGGAATTGTTTGGTCATGAGGGCCTGGTTTTCAACGGCAAACTCCTTACATTTGTTAACGAAGTTTTCGATGCCTATACTCCTTTCAATTTCCTTCTTACTTTTAAGTCCCAGGAGTCCTTCCACCTTGTGTTCAATGGGCAGGCCGTGAGTGTCCCATCCGGCCTGTCTGCGGACGTTGAATCCGGACATGGATTTGTAACGGAGGAAACTGTCCTTTATTGTTTTGTTCCAGGCAGTTCCCAGGTGAATTCGGCCACTGCAGTATGGTGGGCCGTCTAAAAATGAGAATTTAGGGTGGTCTTTTCTTAAATCTTTAGTAAGCTGATAAGTATGGTTATCATCCCAGAATTTCTGTATTTTCTCTTCTATTACTTTAGACTGGTATGATCGGGGGGCTTCCTTGATTGCCATCTAACATTTCTCCTTGAAACTAATTGTACCTCTCAGGTACCTGAATGAATTAAACCAATTATTAATTATACATTACAAACTTTGTTACCAGCCTTTTATATCCTTTTATATAACAGTGCTCACGGTGGAATTGGGTAGTTATAACCAAAAGTAGGATAAATAACTGGTTAAAAAAGTGTTTAAAAAGTGATAAGTAAATAAAAATAATATTATGGAAAAATAAAGGGGATGAACCAATTTTAGAAGGTTCGAACTTTTCCCTTTATTAACATCTCAGTTATCTTGTTGATATCTGCTAACCAGGTGTCCATAACGCCCTGAACTTCTTTTTGGACTTTGCCCATTTCGTAACCCTTTTCCAGGATGAGCTGGGCACTTGCTGCTTTTGGCTGGTCAATAGGGGCTCCAATCTGGCTTAAAATCATTATATTAACCTGGTTTATTCCTTCCACTTCTTTAACTATGTCATTGGCCATCTGATTAGATAAAAGGTTGTATATTTTACCAACATGGTTGATGGGGTTTTTACCAGAGGTGGCTTCCATGGACATTGGTCGGTTGGGAGTAATTAATCCGTTAGCCCGGTTTCCACGTCCCACTGATCCGTCATCACCCATTTCTGCTGAGGTCCCGGTTACGGTGAGGTAGTAACCCTTTTCAGTATCACAGGAGGGGTCGTCTCCAGTGTTGATGTAGGTTTTAACTTCTCTGGAAGTGTGTTTCAGGGCCAGTTCAGTTACAATGTTGTTTAGCTCTTCCTTGGTGTTCAGGTAGGATTCAACACCATCCACATATTTGGAGATCATGGCCACGGCCACGGTGAGAGTTATATGGTCCTGGTCACGCAGACCCATTACCTTGATATCTTCCCCTACTTGAGGGTATTTTTTCTTGAATGATTTGGAGTTTAAGAGTTCTTCAATGGCCATAACCATGCTTTCGGTTTCGGAGAATGGAGCAAAACCCACTCCAAACGAGGTATCATTGGAAGCAGGCATTCCTTCCCTTTTGAAAACATCCACCAGATCCCCGGAACCATGACCAATTTTACATTCCACCACCGTGCAGGTTTCCACGTCCAGGTTGATGAGGCTTTCTTTGAGGTATTCTTTGGCAGCACCAATGGCTATTCGGTCAATACCTATCTTTTTACCTTCGTATTCTGGAACTCCCCGGCCGGTAAGGAGGATGTCCATGGGTTTGATTATGTCTCCACCACCAAATTCAGGGGAGGACTCTCCCGCAGTTATCTGCACTTCATCGGTGTTATGGTGTAGTACACCACCAAAATGATCCAAGTAAGCGTTGCACAGGCCACGGCTAACTGATTCTGCAATTCCGTCACTTATACTGTCCGGGTGGCCGATACCTTTCCTTTCCACGATTTCTATCTCTTGCTCCTCAATGGGCTTTTGAATAAGCTCTTCAACGAAAATATTTCTCATACAAGATCCCTCAAACTGTAAAAAACCTATTATGGTGATTTAGGTAAACTATTAACTGGGCTATTTTTCTCCAACCATAGTTTTTTATTTCTATTTAATTGATACTCACAATGTGTACTCTATGCCATTTGGCTTGAATGATATAAAAAATGATCGGTGTTTTTTTTAATTTAAGGTAGGATCGGGTAGGCCAAGAAGGGGCACCACATCCTTTCCCTGCACATCATATTGGTTTACACTAATTTAAAGAATTACATCACTTTTCCCCAATTCAAAAAGTTTTAATGACTAAAAAAAGTTTTAATAATTCCTTAATCTTGGAAATAGCTATGGAAATCAGTATATTGTTTAGATATTCTTTAGTTTCCTAGAACTGGCAAGAAAAGGTGACTGGGAATAGTTATTCGGTTAAATTTTTATTCACGGATTAAATCTAAAATTTAATCCTTCATAAACCTTAGATAGTATGGGGAATAGATACAAAAACTAAAATAAAGGATTCAGTACCAATCAAGAACAGGTAACCTACGGTGTAATAATGGCGGGCAGTGAAAAATCGAGTTATGTATTCCTGGTGAATAAAACTAAAGCCACTAATCTGGGAAATGCTGATGTGGCCAACAGTTTTTTCTCCAGATTCAAGGGATTGATGATGGTAAAAAATTTAGAAAGGGGTTTAATCCTCAAATTACCATCTGATCGGAGTAGGAGGGCATCAGCCATCCATATGTTCTTCATGCGCATACCCTTGGATGTCATCTTCGCGGATTCAGAAAAAAAGGTGGTGGACATTGTTACTCTTGATCCCTGGACCACTTACACTCCAGTGGCACCAGCACGCTATGTAATAGAACTGGAAAAGGGTAAATTAAAAGAATCTAATACAGAAATCGGTGATGAATTGGATTTCACCTGTGAACAGGCCTGAATCATATACTGCAGGTCAGTGGTGGGATGGGGAGTGTTGAGATCGGATTGACTTTCATATTATGGGAATAAAATATAAAGAGGGGATATCGTGGATTTGAAGGTTAAAATCATTGATTATGGATTTTCAGATAGTTTGAAACGGTATTATGTCACTTACCAGGTTACCGGGCTGGAAGGTGATGATCTGAGTAAATTAATCCAGCGTTTGCCGGATCCGCTCACAGTCCAGGGGGATGAAATCCACCTCAATACCTACTTTGAGGAAGGATATTATCCCTTTGGCACTGAAGATTCGCAAAACCGTCTGGAAGACTATATAGCCAGAGAAGAGCTGGAAATGACGGCATACCTCCTGGGCTTGTTGGAAGATGATTGAGGGATTTTAAGGATGTGTTTTACTTCTCCTCCTAAATTCTATCCCGGTTGGATTTGAACCTTTAACCTGTTCTTTTTTTTTACTGTGAAAATTAAATTTTATCTATAATCTAAGGTTCAGGGTAAGCTTTACCCTCTTCCTGATCCATTGCAGGTAAAGAATAGTGTAAATGGGCGAAAAGCCATTCATTGTTTTTTTCTTCAACAACTGCACTTAATCGGCCGGGTAAGTATATTTCCTGGCCATTTACATGGGCTTCCATGTTCATATGGCAGGATAACCAGGCCACTTGGCCGGAGGCAGAAATGGTAACATCCCGGTATTTAATTCGGATGCGGGTGGCCTGTTCTAAGTCTCTTTCAAAGCCACAGCGCAGTTCTTCACTCCCTTTAACCCATTCATCAAAACCAGTTCCAATAACCACCAGGTCATCCTCGGGAACAAATAGTTTCAACATCCCCTCAATATCTTTATCTTGATATCCTTGGGAGTACTTTTCTAAGAGTTTAAATACTGCATTTTTCACTTGTTCATTGGCTTCCATATTTTTATCCCTCTTTAAACTATCAGGAACAAATGGTCATATTTTTCAATTAACCCTATTCCAAAAACTTAATCTACAGGTTATGATTCATTGTCGAATTTCAATCTCTTTAAGGGCTACTTTAGCAACTTTTCGCACCACAGGATTCTCATCTTCAGTAGCCCTTAGAAGTACATCCACTGCCCGCTGGTCACCAACTATGGAAAGACTGAGTGCAGCCCCGTACCTTACATTGGCTTTTTTATCAGACATGGATTTAATTAAAGGTTCCACAGCCCGTTCGTCCTCAAAAACTCCCAGGGCCAGGGCAACTGCCTCTCGAACGTGCCAATCTTCATCATCTAATGCTTCAATCAGTGGTTCAATGGCATCCGGCTCTCCGACTTCGGCTAAAAGTTCAGCTGCATCTTCACGAACCTTCCAATCCTCATTTTTAAGTTCTTCCAAGAGAAAACCTATCCTTTTATGCTCTTCAGCCATTTTTTAATCCCCTCCTGTTTCCAATAATGGTCCTCTTAGGAATTGGTCCCTAGTATTAATATGATTTTCAAGTTTAATTATCTTTCAAAAACCATCGGGGGTCAGTTGGGAATTTTAATAGTGAGATTTTAAAAATTAGATAGACTCAGGGCTACGGTTAATTAAAATTAAAAAAATGAGGGGAATTTATTCCCGTATTAAAGATAGGATTGTTGAAGGATCTTTAAGGACTTCAACCCCTTCCAATTTGTGGAGTTTCCTGCTGTTTTCCACATCGATCTCTCGCATGTGGATGGTGATGATGCTGCCCCCACTCACTGCACCGTAGGGGCAGGCCACTTGGCAGGCAGCGCATCCTTCACATTTAAGAAGGTTTATTTCCACCCCGGGGGTTATGGCGTCAGGGGGGCAAGCGGCAGCAGCTTCACAGGTATCGCAGTTTTGACATAACTCCAATTCCAGTTTGGAGGGGAGTACTGTTTCCAGGTCTCCGGATTCCAGGTCCACTGGTACCAGCAGGGTTTTGATCTTCCCTTTACCGGACTGGGCCACGACGTTGGTCACCAGGCTGTCAGCAATTCCGTGTACTAGTTTGGCAATGGTGTTGGAGGTGGTGGGGGAAACAATCAGTAGATCGTACCGTCCCAGGGAAAAACGACCAGATATGGGATAACTCCACATCTGATCCTTTTCCAGAATCAGTTCTTGATAGTAGCCCCCAGTAACTGCTTTAACACGGTTAAAAAGGCCGTACATCTTTAAAACTTCTTCAGCAGCACCAGAAAGGAGTAGAGTCACCTGATGTTCACCGGCAACTTTCTCCAGTGTTTCCACACTTTCCAAAAGCAGGTGACCTGCTCCAGTGAAGGCCCATGCTATTTTCATTAAACTGTTCTCCTAATATTGGGATTTTTTGCCAAATTTGAAGTAGATGTTCTTTAATTTAAAAATTAATTTAAATTAAAATTCTATGTAGTCATAGGCTTTGTCACTGCGGAAGGCATAGTGCACGGTGTCGAAGGAGGTTATGAACTCAGATACCTCATCTTTAACTTCTTTACCCTCAACAACTACCTTTTTAATTAGTTCGGCAACTTCTGCCATGTGGGATTCTTTTAATCCACGGCGGGTTAACTCCTGAGTTCCTACCCTTATACCTGATGGGTCATCGGAGCGGTTAACATCATCCCATGGTAGGAGGTTCTTGTTGAGGATTATGTTGTTGGCTTCCAGGTCTTTGGCCATCTTGGAGGCTTTTCCAATGCCGGACATGTCCATGGCCACCTGATGGGATTCAGTAAAGCCCAGATCTTCACACAGTACCTTGAAGCCCAGTTCGTGGAAGTTCTGGGCCAGGGCTTTGGCATTTTTGATGATCTGCTGGGCGTAGGCTTCTCCAAATTCGGCCATTTCTGCGGTGGCAATACCCAGGGCGGCCAGGTGGTGGAGGT
>NPID01001037.1_pt1:7500-32500 | contig 56662 bp, 56 predicted proteins | sample 8637491 | NCBI WGS metagenome assembly NPID01 (sample SAMN07420843, study PRJNA396082) | bioreactor metagenome | isolation source: sample BA6 brine-fed electro-methanogenic bioreactor BA | place: Japan: Kochi | collected 2016-06-14 | reverse complement strand
TCATCCCGGGAACACGCACCAATAGCCATAAAGGGGGCGGGAATATCGGCAGTGGTGGCGGAATCATTCGCCAGAATATTCTACCGAAACTCCATAAACATAGGATTACTCCTCATAGAAGCCAAAGGGATTTCTAAAAATATAGAGGAGGGGGATGAAATCCAGATAGACATTGATGAAGGTGTTTTGAAGGATGTTACCAATTCCAAGGAGTTTGAAATAAAACCACTACCCGAATTTATGATGGGCATCATGAGTGAAGGAGGGTTAATCAGCTACCTGAAAAACCACCTTGCAGAGATAAAGGATTGAAAAACGCGTAAAATTAATCAATAAAAATATTCAGGGATATAATTGGTATTTAAATATTAAATTCTCTGAAAAATCAAAATAATATTAAACAGGTGTTCATATGTATAAAATAGCAGTAATCCCTGGAGATGGGATTGGAAAAGAGGTAATGGAGGCCACCCTCCATGTTTTGGAAGCAATAGATGTGGAATTTGATTACACCTTTGCTGATGCTGGAGACGAGTACATGGAGAAAACCGGGGTAGCACTGCCTCAGGAAACAGTAGATATAGTAAAATCATCTCAGGCATGTTTATTTGGCGCAGCAGGAGAATCTGCAGCTGATGTGATTGTTAAAATGAGGCAGGAATTAGATTTATACGTTAATCTGCGTCCAGTTAAATCTTATCCTGGAACAAAATCTTTTTTTGACAACCTGGACTTTGTCATAGTCCGTGAGAACACAGAAGGACTGTATATTGGTCTGGAAGAAGAAACAGAAGAAGGAGCCACTGCGCTTAGGGTTACCACCAGAAAGGCCGCGGAGAAAATATGTAAATATGCCTTTGAATACGCTAAAAAAACCGGCCGGAAAAAGGTAACAGCAGTGCACAAGGCTAATGTCCTTAAAAAAACGGATGGACTATTCAAAGAAACATTCTACAAGGTAGCTGAAGACTATCCAGACATGGAACTGGATGACCGCTACGTGGACGCCACTGCCATGTTCTTCATCACCAAACCAGACATGTTTGATGTAATTGTCACCACCAACCTCTTTGGAGACATCCTCTCTGACGAGGGAGCTGGTCTGGTGGGGGGACTGGGATTAATCCCATCGGCTAACATCGGAGATAAACAGGGCTTATTCGAGCCAGTTCATGGTTCTGCACCAAGAATTGCTGGTCAAGGAATTGCCAATCCCTCGGCCATGATATTATCCGCGGTGTTAATGCTGGATTACCTGGAAGAAAATGAAGCCGCCCGTAAATTAGAAAATGCCCTGGTCGATGTGCTGGCTGAGGGTAAAGTGGTTACTGTGGATCTGGGAGGCAGTGCCTCCACCATGGAAATGGCAGCCGAAATCAGAAGCAAACTGGAAAAATAAACCAATAAATTTGTAGAATAATTTTATTTTTTAATTCTACTTTTTATCTATTTTTTCCACATTTTTTACCTTCACATCAGTTATTAATCCCTGACATCCAAAATATTCCCGGACAAGTTTTTTTTAAATAACTTTTTTCAAATTTAATATATACCATTTCTTCCATATTAATAAACCAATTTAAAAGAATTTTTCAGGCATATCATGAAAACAGCTGATGTTAGAAGGGATATTCCGTTACTGGAAGAGGTAATCTATCTAGATGCTGCCAGCACCACCCCTACTCCCCGACCAGTGGTGGAAGCCATGACTGATTATTTCTACAATTACAATGCCAATACAGGCCGAGGTGCTTATAGGATAGCAGCTAAGGCCACCCAAAAGATGGAAGAAGCCCGGACCAAGATGGCCCGCTTCGTGAATTCAGAACCGGACGAGATCATACTCACTAAAAACACCACCGAAGCCATTAACCTGGTGGCCCATAGCCTGAAGATAGGGAAGGGGGATAACATTGTGGTTCCCAACATTGAACACCACTCCAATCTGACCCCCTGGATCAATTTAAAACGCCAGGGAGTGGAACTGAGGATGGTCAATGCTGATGAACATGGAATTGTTCACCTGGATGCAGTTGATAAGGCCGTGGATGAAAACACCCGACTGGTAACCATCACCCATATCAGCAATGCAATTGGTTCCGTGCAACCAGTGGAGGAGATAGGGGAAATCACGGAGGACAGGGGATCACTTTACCTTATTGATGCCGCCCAATCTGTAGGTCACTTTAAAGTTGATGTTAAGAAGTTAAAAGCAGACTTTGTGGCTTTCCCTGGACACAAAGCACTACTGGGTCCAGTGGGTACGGGGTTTCTATACTGTGGGAAAGATTCACAGGATGAACTGGAACCCCTACTCCTGGGAGGGGGCACAGTAGAAAACGTTACAGTTGATAATTTCAATTTAGCCGAGGCTCCAGCCTGTTTTGAGGGAGGGACTCAGAATATAGCGGGTTTCATTGGTCTGGGTGCAGCCATAGATTATTTGGAAAGAATAGGATTATCCAAACTGGAAAAACATGGTAAGAAACTTACGGAGGCCTTGTACCAGGGGATCCAGGATGTGGAAAATGTCACCCTTTACGGCAGTCCAGAAAATATTTATGGTATTGTTTCCTTCAATATAGATAATATAAACCCCCAAGACGTGGCCAAAATACTGGATGAAACTAGATCCATATGTGTTCGGAGTGGTTTTCACTGTGCAATACCTTCCATAAAACATATCGGGGCTTACGAGTTGGATGGAACAGTCCGGGCATCTATGCATTATTACAATACTCTGGAGGAAATAGATGCATTGGTGGACACCATCAAAAAGATTTCTAAATTGGGGGATAACTAGACAAGGAGAAAAAAATAAATGACCAGACCTCAATGGATAGCAATTTTCATAGTGGTACTCATGGCTTTAAGTTCCATAGCAGGATATGTACTGATGATTTAATCGCTTTTTAATGAACTGATTAATCCACCACTCATTCATGATTAGATAAGAATAAGATTAGAAAAACCACATATTATAAATAAATTTGGGAGACAATATAATGGTAAAAGTTAGAATAGGGGCCGTAGTAGCAGAATTTAATTATGACATCACTCATATGATGTTAGAATTAGCTAAAGAGCATGCTAAATTTTTAGACTCTGAAATCACAGAAGTAATAACCGTTCCGGGGGTTTTTGACATGCCTTTGGCCATTAAGAAACTCCTGCAACAGGATAATATTGATGCCGTGGTCACCTTAGGGGCAGTAATTGAAGGTGCCACCTCCCACGATGAAATCGTGGTTCAACATGCTTCCCGTAAGATAGCAGACCTGGCTTTGGATTATGATAAACCAGTGGGACTGGGAATCACCGGCCCAGGCATGACTCGCCTGGAAGCCCATCAGAGGGTTGACTATGCCAAACGTGCAGTGGAAGCCGTGGTCAAAATGACGGACCGGCTCAAATAGTTGATTTGGCTAAACTCATTATTTTTTTATTAGTTTTTTAAGGGTCATTTAACATCTTATAAGATACTGAATCATTTTTTAGGAGAGAGTTTATGGAAATACTCACCCCCGGAGATTTAAAGGATAAATTTCAAGATCCATGGATTGCACCCTACGAAAAAGTAATAACCATGGTGGATGACCAGCTGGTGGAGATTGTGGAGTACCATCCCTGTATCTCGGGATCCCAGTGGATGATTTACCAGTACCAGCACAGCAGTGACATAGTATTGAATGCTAAAAGAGATGGGAATAAGCATACCTTCCTGGTTAAAGTTGGAAAATCTAATTTAAGCCTAAAACCCAGTTTACATGCGGCGGGGATTGAAGAAGTCTCTGTGGATGATGATGAAGTGAAGGTTGTCCATGCGGGATTGGCTGGAGCCGGTGTGGGTGCTGCCATGTGTCGGGGAATGGCCCAAGGTGTAAAAAGGGTAGAACTTCAGGATGTAGGGGGAGGGTCCAAGGTGGGAAGAGCAACCGTGGTCACCCCCAAAATGGAGAAGATAGTCATTGGCGTTGATGACACTGACACCAAAGATGAAGGTGCTACCTGGACTTTAGCCCATAATATTGGTGCAGAACTTGCCAGGCAGGGCTATAATTATCTTGACCATGTCACGGTACAGCTGTATCCACACAATCCCAATAAAACCCAGAATTGTGTGGCTATTGCCCTGGTTTTCGCAGTGAACCCGGGAGAAAAGGATGCCCTGGTTCAGAAGGTGGTTGGTTTACTCAAGGAAAAAACTTTATCTGATAAAACAGCCATTGCTGTTCTTAAAGGTCTTAATGTTCCTGATGAGCTGCGAGAGTATGGAAAAGCTGCTAAAATGTCCATGTTAACTGTGGAAGAAGCTGAAAAAGTAGCAAAAAATGCAGGGGTGGAACTGGTAGAAGTCACTGGTTCCCAGGGAAAAATAGGAGCATTAGCTGCTCTGGGTGTTTACAACGATATTGAAGAGGCAGTGAAGGTTTACTACTGAACATGCCCGTTACACTCTGTATTTTTTTTATTTTTTTAAAAATTTTATCTATTTTTAAGTATCCCCCTTTTAATACCCCCTTTTTGATATCTTTTTTATATCCTATTTTTTTTATAAAAACTGTTTTTGGTCTGAATGGCAGTGAAATATGCTTTTTTCCGTGTACATCTATGAAAAAAGCTTAAAAATTAATTTTAATAAAAAAAGAATAGGGGATAAAAAGGGAAATGTGAGAATTCATTCAACTGTTGAACTTGAAGTTGAATAAAATTCCACTATTGGAGGTGGGGAGTTCTGCACTGGACTTGGCATCTCCCGCAATCTCGATCTTCACCACGTTGTTGCCTTTAGTCACCAGGAATGTCTTCTGGGCACTGCTGTTATTGATCTGGATGGTTTTGTAAAGATAACCATTCACGTAGATCTTGTAAGACCCATCTTTGAGTATCCCCGTAGTTGTGCCTACTTTTTCATTGTTAAGGTACAGGTTGATCACTTTAGCATCGCTTAACGTGTTTTTAACTATAAGGCCCTCGGTCACCGTCATATTGGCGGTGGTTAGAGGAAGGTTCTTCTGGGCATAAAGATCCTGGAAGTAATTGCGCAGATCGGTATCCCTAATAACATCCCTAATGTTAATCCCCAGGGTGTTTCGAGCGTCATAGGGAATTCTCAGTATGCTATCTTCTCCGGGAATAGTCTGATTCAAGGTATACGTCTCCCCATTGATGGTAATCGTATCTCCATACCCCAACTCCAATGTATTCAGAGCATCCTGCGGCATTCTAATAATAGAAAACTCATTCTCCAGGGCACTGTCCACGGTGTAAGGGCCCCTAACATCAATGGTCTGATTTTCCATCGGTTGCTTCCAGAATATAACGTTTCTGGCAGCAGGTTCAATGGATATTTTACCCTCGTCCACGTGCACCGAGCCCAGCATGGTGAATAAGACGGCAAACATTATGAGTGCCGAGACAATGAGGGGGGAATGCATGTAGAAAAAGGATTTCAGATTCCGGGACTTATCATCCGGCCTCAAAATGGTTTTAATCGACGCTCTGATAATTTTGATAACGTAATACGCGGCAATTATAATCCCTATTATGATTATAGCCAGCCCTATATACAGGGCAAGGTAGGAAGGGCGTATTCGTATGAAAAAGACGAAAAAGAATCCTAGAGTGGTAAGTGAAAGTCCTAGAACACCCATTCTAATGGATTTTCCCAGGGTGTCGATCATGGTTATTCTACCGTAGCTGTTGGCACGGTCCACAATGGTACGTACCACTTCAGTGGCCACTATGTTCAGTTCGTGCAGGGAGGACATGGAGTGAGTAATGTTACCGATGTCCACTTCTTTAACCCGGGCACCCATTACATCGGCGTCCAGGACAATCCCCACATCTACTCCGTAGTCATCTTCCAGATTTATGTTACTGAGGAAGGACCTTCTAGCGGCAAACTGGCCACTAAGGGGTTGTTCAAACTTGATCTCAGGGAAGAAAAAACTTAACAATGGTTTTGCTGTTAGTTCAGTTACTCTTCCGGCTTCCCTTTTGAATTTGGTTTTGGTGACATCGGCTTCATCATTCAGGATGGGCCGGATCATCTTATCTACCTGCTGAGGGTTCAGTTTCTGGAGGTCGGCATCCAAAAATACAACTACATCACCCTTAGAATTTTTAAAACCAGTTTTAATGGCGGCACCTTTACCCCGGTTTTTGGTGTGGCTTATGACTGTAGCCCCAGCCTCTTTTGCCATTTTTTCAGTGGCATCCAGGGATCCGTCGTTGACTACAATTATTTCATCAATGTAGTTCAATGCCTGTACAGTTTTTATCACGCTAGCAACAGTTTTTTCTTCGTTGTAAGCGGGCAATATGACTGAAACAGTCATTGGTTTTTTTGAGCTTCTGGTTTTCACCGAAGCAATGAACAGTACAAATAATAGAACAATCCAAGACACTTAAATTACACCTCTATTTCTATACTACTAATTAAACAAACTACTTTATAAGATTATATAAGATTTCTCTTCTCTACTTCATTTAACTAAAACTTTTATTATCAGTTTAAGCAAAGTGTTATTGTATAAAGGGTCAGTTAAATTCCTGTTGGAATTATACTAAGAAGTGAGGTTAATAATGGAACCAAAGGTTATGATCATACTGGGTAGTGCTTCAGATTTTAAAATTGCGGAGAAGGCCACTGCCATTCTGGAAAAATTGGAAATATACTACGATCTCCGGGTGGCCTCGGCGCACCGTACCCATGAAAAGGTTAAAAAAATAGTTACCAGTGCAGCGAAAAATGGAGTGCAAGTATTTATAGGGATAGCAGGATTATCAGCCCATCTTCCGGGCATAATCGCAGGAATCACGCATAAACCGGTTATCGGGGTCCCGGTTGATGTTAAAGTAGCCGGGTTGGACGCTCTTTTTGCTTCGGTCCAGATGCCACTAGGTGCCCCGGTAGCAACTGTAGGAGTGGACAGGGGTGAAAACGCAGCCATACTGGCTGCTCAAATAATTGGCATTCATGATGCTGGTGTTCGGGAAAAACTGGCATCTTTTCGTCGGGATTTTTATTCAAAGATAGCAGAAGATGAGGAAAAACTATTTCTCCAGATGAATGGGAAATACTACTCTAAAATAGAACCGAGTTCAGTAGAAGAAGTAACCAATGAAGATTCTCATGGTGAAAAGGGAATAAACACCCATCCAGGTAAGATACGGGACGGTATTTTTCCTCCTCAGGTGGCAGTTATATCGGGAAGTTACAGTGATATTAAAGTGGCTAAAAAAACCACCATGTTCCTGGATAAACTAAACATCACTTATGACTCTTCAGTGGTATCACCAGTCAGATCTCCGGATAAGTTTGAGAATTTTCTTAAAAGAAACAGGGATGCCCAGCTATTTATTGCCATTTCTGGCCTATCCGCCCATGTAACTGGAGCGGTGGTGGCCTATACTGAAAAACCAGTTATAGGGGTTCCATGTGCCATTAAGATGGAAGGAATGGATGCATTACTCTCCATGGTAAACATGCCTCCAGGAGTTCCAGTAGCCACTATGGGTGTGGATTCTGGGGGTAATGCCGCTATACTTGCCGCTGAAATGCTGGGTATAGGAGATAAGGTTATAAAAAAAGACCTTCTACGTTTCAAGGGCAATATTAACTGTAAAAGATAATATTTTTTTAATCTTTTTTTCTATTATTCCAGACATAATCCCTTTTTTTTAATTTCATGGGATAATATTAAGTTTACTTAGATTTACCGGAAAAGGTGGATGGGATTTAGAATTAATTTGAATCAAGTTTATAGGATCAGGGTCAATCTTCTTCAGGGGGCGCTTTAACATTTAGTTCCACCTCTTCTCACATTTTCACCAAATTTTTCATGGGGAATATCCACAAAATATATTCCGAAAATAAGCCCAATATAATAATTAAGGTGAAAGGGTGGATGAAAAGAAGATGAAAATAGGAAATTTACACGAACGTAGGTTCATACCCTGCAGATTATATCTGGATAGTGATAGTCCTGATATTTCTAACCCTGATATTTCTAACATGTTTACTACGTAACCCGTGATTAACTGGAGGCAGGTGTTTTTATGCGAGAATTTTTAAAGACTCTTGAAAAAGATTACAATACCCTTAAAATTAATGAAGAAGTTTCAGTTAACCTTGAAGCTGCTGAATTCATGAAAAAAAATCCTAAAGATACTATTGTAATGGAAAATATTCGGGAATCGGATATTAAAGTAGTATCCGGTCTGTGCAATACCCGGGAAAAAATAGCCCGGGCTTTAAATACTGATGTCCCGGGAATCACCCAGAGAATAATGGAGGCTATCAGTAACCCCTTACCCATTGGGGAATGCAAAAGTGTGCAGGATACATTCACGGTATCTGAAGCTGCGGATCTATCTAAACTCCCCATATTGACCTACTATCCTCGTGATGGGGGGCCCTACATTACCTCGGGAGTGATTATTGCCAAGGACCCAGAAACTGGAGTGCGGAATGCTTCCATCCACCGTATGCTGGTCCTGGGAAAAGACAAGTTAACGGCTCGCATTGTCCCACGACACCTTTACACCTACCACCAGAGGGCAGAAGCCCTTGACCAACCATTGGAACTGGCTATAGCCATTGGATTGCACCCGGCCACCCTTCTGGCCACTACCACTTCCGTACCTATCAATGTGGACGAACTGGAAGTGGCTAACAACTTCCACCAGGGCAAAATGAATCTTGTAAAATGTGAAACTGTGGATATAGAGGTTCCGGAATGTGAAATTCTACTGGAAGGAAGGATGATGCCCCATGAACGCGCGGAAGAAGGCCCATTTGTGGACTTAACTGATACCTATGATGTGGTACGAATGGAACCGGTGATTGAACTGGACAGGATGCATTATCGCCATGATTCAATGTACCACGCCATAATGCCGGCTGGATTCGAACATAAACTCCTGCAGGGCCTTCCTCAAGAGCCAAGGATTTTCAGTTCAGTCCAAAACACCGTACCCACAGTCAAAAACGTGGCCCTCACTGAAGGGGGATGTTGCTGGCTACATGCAGCAGTATCTATCCAGAAACAAACCCAGGGTGATGGTAAAAACGTTATAATGGCTGCTCTTGCAGCTCACCCCTCCTTAAAGCACTGTGTGGTTGTGGATGAGGATGTGGATATATTCGATGCCGAAGATGTGGAATATGCCATTGCCACCAGGGTGAAGGGGGATGAAGATATCCTCATTGTCCCTGGAGCACGGGGTTCGTCTCTGGATCCCTGTGCCAAATCCGATGGAACCACCACCAAGGTGGGGGTGGATGCCACCAAACCCCTGGATAAACTGGAAAAATTTGAGAGGGTCAGTTTTTCCAATTAAAGCTGGGGCCTGAAGAAAATTCTCATTCACTTTTTAATGATTGATGGGAAAAATAGGCAATAAAATAAGCATATTTGTTTCTAGGAAACAATATGGATTTTTGTTCCGCAATTGGGACATTTCTTCTCTTTTTTAAGTTTATCAGATTCAACGGTGAATCCATTCCTCTCTATGAGCAGTTCTCCACAATCTGGGCAGTGGGTGTTCTCTCCATCACTTCCCGGAACATTTCCCATATAAACATACTTTAGTCCGGCTTCTTTAGCCATTTTTTGGGCTTTATCCAGAGTTCCCACTGGGGTCGGTTGTACATTGCCCAGGTGGTAATGGGGATAGAAACGGGTGAAGTGCAGGGGAATGTTTACATCTACCTCAGCCACAAACTTCACCAGAGCCTGGAGGTCTTCTTCAGAATCATTGTATCCGGGTATCACCAGATTGGTGATCTCAATGTGGATGCCCTCTTCGTGCATGGTCTGGATGTTTTCCAGCACAGGATCCAGATGGGCCTGACACAGTTCAGTGTAGAATTTATCAGACATCCCCTTCAAATCAACATTGGCTGCATCCAGATAGGGGGCGATGATATCCAGGCTTTCTGAACTCATATAACCATTGGTAACGTAAACAGTTTTCAGATCATTTTTTTGAGCCAGTTTAGCCGAGTCATAGGTGTATTCAAACCACATGGTGGGTTCGTTGTAGGTCCAGGAAATGGACTTACAGTGGTTGGCCCGGGCCATATTTATGGCTTCTTCCGGCAGAATGTCCCTGACTCCAATTTCCTCTAGGCTGGCCTGGGATATGGACCAGTTCTGACAGTATGGGCAGCGAAAATTGCACCCCACGCTTCCAAGGCTGAAGGATAAGCTACCAGGATAGAAGTGGAATAGGGGCTTTTTTTCAATGGGGTCCACGGCCATGGAAGAAACTGCAGCATAATTCAAACTGTACATCACACCTTCTTCATTACGGCGCATATTGCAAAAACCAGTTTTACCATTAGAGATAACGCAGCGTTTATTACATACCTGGCAGTTCAATACTCCATCCAATTTTTCATAAAGCATTGCTTCCATTTTAATGATTAAGCCCCCGGTTTATCATAATAACTCATGATTCAATAAATTAAGTGTAGGTTTTGATAAATATTATTTACAACCAACACTTGGGTATTTACAACCAACAATTGGGCTAATGAGGGTTACGCTAAGTGCTGGTAACCTTTTGACTCTAATATTTTTGTTTTTCCAGCTTTATCAATTATTTCCATACACCCGGAACTGGTAACCACTCCCACCTCATGAAGTTCCACCTGTTCTTTTAAATGTGTGAAATCCTCTGGAGGCACAGTTAAAAGGAGTTCAAAGTCCTCGCCATAATAAAGGGCTAGATCCAGGGGGTCTTGGTCTAGTGCAGCAGCAGCCTCTTCCACCTCGGGTATGATGGGAATGGAATCCTCAAAAAGGGTTATCCCTACATTAGTGGGGGAGGCTTCCACCAGTTCGCCTACTTCACTGGCCAGACCATCCGTAATATCGGTGGCCGAGGTCACTCTCCCGGTGTTTGCCAGCATAATACCCTCTTTTAAGCGTGCATGTGGCCTTAGAGCATGATCTATGATTAGTTTCTGGGTGGATGGTTTAAGATGCTTTATTAGATCTTCCTTTAAAGTGGGGGGTGATAGTAGAAATTCCAATCCTGCTGCAGCAACGCCCAGGGGACCGGTTACTGCTACCACATCGTTGGGACGGGCTCCCTCCTTTAAAAGTACTTGTTCTTTATCCACCATTCCCAAACAGGTTCCACTAAGAATTAATTCATTAGATTGGTTGGTGTCGCCACCAATGAGTCCCATTCCGTGTTCCTGGCAGGATTGGAGCACACCTTCCATTATCCCATCAAAGTCAGTAAGGGGAAGATCTGCGGGTAGTCCCCAAGACAGTATGAAACCCAGGGGTTGGGCTCCCATAGCGGCCAGGTCACTAACATTAACTGTCACCACCTTCACACCCTTCTCGTATGGACTCATATCAGATGGAAAATGAGCTGATTCCAATAAAAGATCAGATGTAACTACTAAATATTTATCACCCAGGTCTATGAGTGCCGCATCATCACTGAGACTTTTAAAAGAAAATTCATCAAAAAAAGGAGAATTTGGTTGGAGAGAAAGACTCCGGGATAGAAGTCTTTTGATTAGCTTTTTCTCACCAATACTGGATATTTTAAGATTTTCCTCAGGTTTAAGATCTTTAGAAGACATTATCCTTAAAAAGATATCTTAAAGGGCTTCATTAACCCTATCTTTTATTATGGAAACTATTTTGGGATCAGGGCCCAGAGGGTCAGTGTATATTATTTTCCCCTGGAAGTGGATCTGTTCAGTTTCCCCGTGGTCGTGGCTGTGGCCATGCCCATGCTCGTGGTGGTGTTCATGGGATTCATCCCCATTGTTTTTCAATCCTAAAATGCGGGGAATGTCCTCGGTGGTGTGCACTCCAGGTGCCAGGAAAACCGGGGTTACCACAATTTTTTCCACTCCCATCTCGGCCAGTTTATTTATGGAGGAGGGAATGGATGGTTTGTTCATATTCATGAATCCTATTTCCACTGGATTATCACTTTCCTGCCTGTAAATCTCTGCTAACTGGCTGAGAACGTCTTTACCATAGGGTAATCGGCTGCCGTGACCAACCAGCACAATTCCCACTTTACTGTTTGAGTTTGAATTTGTAGCCATAGGAGATTACTCCTTCATCGCCTTCTTCACGGATTTTCCGGAATACCAGTTCTACTTCCTGCCCTATTTCAATATTATCAGGGTTACAATCCACTATTTGACTGGTGATTTTAGCTCCTTCTTCTAATTCAATAATAGCCACCGCATATGGGGATATGTTTTTAAATTCATCGGTGGGGGTGTGTATAACAGAATAACTCATTATTTTCCCATTTCCACTGAATTTTATAGGTTCTAATTGTCCTTTCCTCCGGCATTCTGGGCAGATAACCCTCATGGGGAAAAATGCCTCACCGCATTGTAAACATTTTGATCCAATGAGATTATACCTTTGGGAGATGTGACGCCAGCCTCTTACAATATCTTTCATATACATACCTCGCTAAGCTTTTGATTAAATTGTTGGTTAAAAAAATTCAGTAATTAAATTAGGTTTTATTGTATTGATCTAATTCATATAAATCCTTATATAATCTTGATGTCTTTAAATGTTTTATGATTTCCCGCCATATAACTCTCTGTTCAGTATTATATATTAGGGGGATATCTGGGATTCGGTATTAATTATGGGAATAAAATTGTCTTTTGGTTTTTATCATTTTAGTTAACCGGGGTAGTAATATAATTTTCTGTTTTATAAATACATTTATATCGTATTACTTTTTACATATTATATAATAATTATCCCTGTATCAAATTCTCCATATCAGGGTACCACTAAAAAAACAGGCAAAAAAATGGATAATAATGGCTATGTAATGAGTATATTTTCATTTTTACTGATATTACCTGTGTTTATCCTGCTGATAGTAATGGTAGATGTGGTGGGGCAGGAAAATGAGGTTCAACAGTCCACATTAAACTCCCACGAGATCCTGGTAGTCAGCCAAGATGTGGAAGTAAATTCCCTCATCATCGGAAGGGAAGTACTCCGGGATGAATCATTAAAGGTCATTAACAGTGGACATCCCCTTTCAAACAGCAGAAAGGAAATTAAAGATGAATTTCAGCAGAGGATGGACCTTTTTTGTTCAAGGTACCCTGGCAATGGTATGGAGGTAAGATGTGAAATATTGATGGTGGATAACAGTTACGATCCATTCAGTGTGGAGTTCAAATCAAAGATCACCGTTGAAAAGGGGGCCCTGAAGCATAAGCTGAATATGAGTCATAATATTTCACTTACCAATGGATCTTACCCTATTTACGATCCACTACCCGCTGTTAAGTGCAAAACCCATGGAAACATGACTATCGGCGGTGATAGAATAGTTCATGGCTCCAGTCTAGCCAAATATTTAGAATCAAGGGGAGTCAAAAATTTTAAGGCTTATGAAAATGCTACGTCTCCGTTATCTATTAAAAAATGCCCCTATGATCCTTACATTCTCCATGGAAACAGCAAAGATCTGGTGAACCTGAAAAATTGTATTGAGAATGGTTTTTACCATGAAAGCAGTGATGGGTCCTGTTTTCTTTGTAGGCTGGAGGGAAAGGGTGTTTGCCCCCATTATGGAATGGAAACATTTATAATCCCTGCACCATCCCTTTCTCTTTCCAATAATTCCTCCAAGGCACCCAGTTCACCGGACCATGTCATTTTCAACGATACCGGGGATGGAACCTATTCTGGCCAGGAAATCCTGTATTTCTTTGATGGAAAAGAGTATTTCAGAGTTTATCTGGACAATTCCCACCGGTCAAAATACGGTTTGCCAGTTTGTTAGTTTCAGGGCGTTATGTGTGGGTCGGGTCCCTGAAAGGGGTATTTAAAAGGAGTATTATCAAAGTTACAGGAATCCATTTGTGGGGATTAATTTGATGGGAAATTTGATAAATTGGGGAAAGTGGTTAGTTGATGAAGGTGGAATGGTATTTTCCGTAGATTTAATGCTGGCCCTCATCATAATCACCGTTGTTTTGGGTGTTTCGGCTGATGCCATGGATATGATAGGATCTAAAATGGCTGATAATTCTCACGAGGCTTCTCTGGAAAGGATTGCCCGGGCCAGTGCCGATATGTTAACCAAAACTCCGGGATCTCCAGAAGATTGGGAGGGGGCTGGTGATTTGAGTGGTGTTACCCCTGGACTGTTAGATACAGATTCCCCTTTGAAATCTAAATCGAATATTCTGAGTATGCCTAAGATAAACTGCCTGAAAGAAAACTATGATGAATTGATGGTGGATCGGGTGATTCCTCGGTATTGTAAATCTACCCTAGTGATTTATCCGGAAGATTCCTCGTTAGAACCAATTATGGTGAAAGATATCCCGGAGAATTATGATTCCTCGGGAATAATAGTGGAAAATCGTACTGTTCTCTGCAATTACCATAATACCAGCATTTTAGTCTTTATAAATGCCAGGGATTCCCTCTGGGAACAGAAACAGTTGGGAGAAAAATGTCCCCACTCTGGTGTTGAGGAGGATAAAGAGCATTCAGGGGTGGATTACAAGAATCAAAGATCGGGATGGGCCTGCTATACTTTTAAGGTCACTCCGGACCTGTTGAAATCAACTAACCTTTATATAATAACTGATCCGGTGTGTGTAGGGGATTCAATGGCATTTTGGATTATTGATCGGCCGGAAAACATGACTGAAGAACATCATACCTTTCAAAACAAGCCAATTCTTGTTAATAATTTAGTTGAGAAGATTGTTGCCAATGAAACCGTAGCCATACTGTGGTTTCATGTTCACTCCTCAGGAAATCAAAATAAATCTTTTAACACTTACCTGGTGGGGTTTCCCAAGGGAACTGATCCGGAAAATATAAAACTCCAGTATCTAAATCCCCAACCCTGCTATTTTATTCTTAAAATCTGGACTTAAACCCTCTGAATACTGGATTAGTTAATATGGGTTGGAGTTAGGCTGTAGGAGGTCACCACTTTTATATGGCGGCCGTGGATGAACTCAAAAAGAAGGATAATTGGTGGGGATCAGGTTGATTCCAGTTTCCCGGTTATAACCACCACTTCTTCAAAGAAACACTTTTCGCGGGCAGTGACTGATGCCTCCATACCCAATTCCCTTAGTTTTTCCAGAGTTTTGTCAATATTTGATAGGGAAGATTGTACCAGTTGCACCCTTCCCTCAGGGTTGAGGTGATGGGGTAAAAGTTCTAAGAACTGGTCAATAATTTTCCTACCATCTTCGCCACCATCCCATGCTGCTTCCAATTCATCTTCAACCCTTTCTTCTTCGGAAGTGGGGAGGTAGGGAGTGTTGAATAAGACAAGGTCGTATTTTTCATCCTGTACCGGTTCAAATAGGTTACCCCTTTTCAGTTCAACGTTGTAGGTCTTGTTGTTAATGATATTTTTTAGGGCACAGTTAATGGCATGGGGGTTCACATCGGTGGCAGTCACTGTACGGCACTTCCGGGAGACGATTAGGGCGATGATACCGGTTCCGGTTCCAATCTCCAGAACACGGTCTCGTCTTTTAACCTGGAGATTTTCAGCAAAGAGAAAGGTATCTTCGGCAGGTTCGTAAACTTCGGGATGGGTTTGATATTGGATTCCCTTATAATCTAACATGTTAAATCCTTTTTTTAATTTGTAACTTCAATTTTACTATGGAACATTTAGAGGAACATATAATTTTTGCCCCTATTTAACAATTTCTGCGGATTCTAAACCTTCAATTGCAGCTGGAAGGCAATCCAACACTGATGCAAGACCGGAAAGATGGAGGTTCATAACTACAGCTTCCAATATTTCTTCTCGAGAAGCTCCCTGACTTTTAGCCATGGTTGAATGCATTTTAACTCCTATAGAGTTGCGGTTGGCAGTCTGAATAGCGATGTTCACCAGTTGTTTGGTTTTAGGGTCCATTCCTGGAAGAGAACGTTGTGCGTCCACCAGTTCATTGAAACTACCGGATAGATCTGGGAATTCTTCCTGAAATATTTGAAAAGGATTTTTATTTTCTCCACTATTTTTCTCCATTAAATATCCTCCATTAACTCTTTGAGTTGTGCAGAAATTATTAAAATTTCTTTCCCCTTCAACTTAAAGACCCTTTCCTCCATGAGTTGGTGGTCTATTTTATGGACAATATCCCGTATATCTCTTCGTTCCATGTCCCGGTCAGATATCTCATGGAATGATTGGATTAAAGCCTTGCTTGCTTTCTTTTTCTTGTGCTGGAACAGGGCCCGACAAGTGTTAATGAAGAATTTATCTACCAGGGGGTTTTTCTGGGGAACTAACCTGATAACCGCAGATGAAATTTTAGGTGGGGGTAGAAATGCGTTTTTGGGAACTTTAAAAAGGAGTTCAGTGTGTGTGCACAGTCCCATCATCACTGAAAGACGCGAGTAATTGGATTGACCGGGTTGAGCCACCATTCTCTGGGCAAATTCCATCTGATACATTAAAATAGCATAATCAAAGGGGTAATTAAGGAGTTTGAAAGTTATTGGTGAAGATATCTGGTAGGGTAAGTTAGATACAACCTTGTTAAATGGGGGAAAATCAATACTGGTAGCATCACCCACTAAAACCTCTACATTGCTAATTTGCAGGTCACGAAGCCTTTCCGAAAGGACCTGGGCAATTTTCGTATCCTGTTCAATGGCCAATACTTTAGATGCTTTCCGGGCCAGGGGAATGGTCAAAGTACCAATGCCTGCCCCAATTTCCAGCACCACATCACCATCGGTGATCCCGGCACTTTCCACAATCCGGGCTAAAATACTGTCATTGATGAGGTAGTTTTGGCCTTTCCTACGATCCAGCCTTATCTGATGTTTCTTCAACAACTGTGAGGTTTCTCTAGCCAACATTTCCCTGATCTTTTAAACCCAGTTAAAAAATAGATTATAAAAATGAAAATTAATTAAATTTTCGTTTGGGGGGACGGGTGAATAGGATGTATTTCTTTTTACCCTTTCTATCTTCAGCTGCTTCCAGTTCCAGTAGCACTCTCTTGGCCAGAAGTTTAACTGGATCCGATAGCATGGGGACTCTTTTTTTCACATCTTCAAAGTCCTGGAAGGGGGCTTCCTTCCGGGCCTGGATAATGTCCCACATATGTTTTTTACCAATCCCTGGTAACAGTTCGATCTGATGTAATCGAGTGGATATAGGGCCAGCTTCATTGAAGAACTGAACATACTTCTCTTCTTTTTCTTTTATAATTTCTTCAATAACGTAGCTCAGCTCTATTTTGGCGGTTGAGGTCATCTTATTGAAGGGGAGCCTGCGGTTAACCCTGGCGATCTTTTCACGTTTTCCAGCCCCAATGTAAACCTTTTCATGAATATCCAGGTTTGCATCATCCTTTGGTGTTAACTCCAACAGAGTGAATTCATCAGTACCAATGGCCTGGGCCACGGGTTTACGTTTGTATGAATTCGATCCTTCCTTAACATAACCCAGAGGTAAATAGTCTAAAATGATAGCATAATCCTCCATTTAACCACCCTGAATTAATTTAATAAATGTTACAGTCAATTCCGACTCTATTATCATTCGGAATTATTAGTCGATTTCACAATCCCATATGTAAAGGGTAAACTCGAAGGAAAAAGATTTAAAAATGTGTTTTTACTCTTCTTCCCGGTATTTATCCACAATTTTCAGTATATCTTCGAGTTCTTCCTTTTTATGGGATCCCCTTTCCTTGGCAAAAATCAGTCGCATATCATCCATATCTTCAGGCATGATATCTGCTATCTTAATGGCCTGAGTCTTTTTGATGATCTCTTCCAGTTCCGCTACCAGTTTTTCTGCATTTTCCACCGGTACCTTGGAGAATTTGGTGACATGATCCAGTGCTAGATTCTGTTCATAGTTAAGTTCATGAACTTTTTCTCTATCTTCCAGCAGTGGTTTGACCTTGGCCAGGGGTATGGGTTCAGTTTCCAGAACTTTTTTCCCAATCATCACCATCACTCTTGTATTTTGAGGTGTTCAGGTCGTATAATTAATTTTTTAGCTTTATTTCCATCGTTTATGGCTACAATGTAGGCTTGGCCTCTTTTGTCAGCGATTTTGCCGGTTTTACCATGGAAACGTGGGTGAGGTTGACCTTTATGTACGCTGGGGTCGATTATTATGTGGACCAGATCCTCTTCCTGGAAGGTCTGAATTTTTTTAGTTATGGGATTGCTTCTCCCTGCTCTTAAAGTCTTTTTAAGTTTGTATCTTGTTTTACTTCTAAAACCTCTTGATCTCTGAGTCATTTTCAAAACCTCCATTTCACCATGAAATGGGTTATTAAATTTATTATTGAATTTGCCTTCAATTTCTTTATTTAGGGTCATCCTGCTCCTTCTTGATTATTCGGTGCAGAATTCAACCTCTGGGGATGTATATGTGGATAACACTTGTTAATTTATGATATCCGCTCTTATAAAGCCTAACCTCGTAATTTAAGATAAAATTCGTATGAATCTTTCGGTGGTTAATGGGCTCTTTGAAATCGATTGAATTAATTTATGATGTATCGCAGTTTATAAAACTATCCTTAAGGTGGTGTTAAATGTTGACCTCCAGAACATCCAACTCTATGCACTGAGCACCAGTACTTAGAAGGGAGGCCACACTTGGTTTGGTACGTTTTTCATCCCCGGATATGAGTTCTTTGATGTACAACCCACCTTCACAGTCTATAATCAATTCTAAATGGGTTGGATCCAGTATTTTGACTTTGATGTCTTTCACTTCTCTGGTGCGGATTTTATCTGCTCTCCGGTGGGAAACCCGGACAGGGGTGCGTTGTTTTATCACTTTAAGGGAGTTGAGAGTTTCGGCCTGTTCTGGTGAAACTTCCTCTTCCAGTTCTACCAGTGCACGGTAGACCTTGTAGGTTTCGGTGGAAGATGCTTTAACCCCACTTCTACGGTCTTTACCAACCATTTTCAGTTGAAGGACTTCCACTTTGCCCTGGCAGTGATGGTTGATCTGGGAGGTTAATTCTTCCAAGTTCAGGTCACGCACCTTGGGCTCTTTTATTTCCAGTACAAATGGCCTTCCTCCTCCTAGCATCCTAACATCCAAATCTTCCCTACCCGCTCCATGGAATCTGGATTCTTTACCATTCGATGCAGTTAGAACTTTTTCGGCTATTAATTCTTCCACAGATTCAGGGTACATCTTACCGGTGAAATTGCACCTCTCGCACCCTTTTCCCCGGCATTTACGGCAGGGCCAACGGGTTTGGGGGATTCCCCGTAATAATTTGCGGTACCTTCCTTCCATGAACAATGGATTTATCTGAAGGTCAACCCAGTTACGGGTAAAATCCATCATGATCACCAGGTTGGGATTATCGAAATCCACTTCACGGTTAAGACGAACTTCCAGTTCTTTACCTAATTCTCGGTTAATCTCTTTTTTCAAACTGTCACTAGTGGAACCAGTTATTTCCTGTAATTTTTTTTCTTTTTCCAGTATATCGGGGGAGAGACGACAACCCACCAGAAAAGTTGAAAATTCTACCTGAGACTTTTCTATAATGCTTATTATTTTCTCCAGGGTATCTTCCAGGTCCAGAAAAACATCTCCACATAACTGGCAACTTTTCGTTTTATCGGGTATTGAATCTTCCCTACTGAGAATCTCCTTTAGGTAGATCCCTCTATCGGCATTATCCTTACCAGAAAGTTGGGGATAGAAATTTCTACCCAGGCAGCGATTGCAAATGTTTCCCTGGGTGAGTTCCACTATTTCCCGGGCCTGATCTGTTGTATTTTTCATGATATCTTCCTGAAGTGTTAAAGTTAGACGGTTGGTGTTATTGGTTGACTTTGATTTCGATTATTTATGTCCTCAAATTCGCATTTATCTATTATATAATAGATTATTGGGCCTGATTATTGTGGCAATGGTTTTACATAATCCTAATTAGGCCCTACTGTATTTACCTTAGAAATTAGTTTTGGAAGCGGAAAGGGAGGAAGTTAACGCATCATCTGGCGCATCATCTGGCCCAGGGGCCCGCCCATTTTTCGCTTTCCAAAGCCTTTAATGGCCTTTTTAGTGACCTGGTAATATTTTAAAAGCTCCTTAACATCCTCGTTACGCATTCCCGAACCCCGGGCAATTCTTTTAACCCGGGACTGTTTGATGATTTCGGGGTGGGTGAGTTCCTCTTCAGTCATGGAGTCCATCAGTATCTTGTACTTACCCAGTTTCTCCTCAGTGACCTGGGAAGCGTTTTTGGGTAACTTATTTCCCATGCCGGGGAGCATGTTCATCACCTGCTGCATGGGTCCCATTTTATTCATCATCTCAAACTGACTGTACATATCCTTCAAGGTGAATTTACCACTGAGCATGGCGTCCATGGCTTCGGTGTCCACATCTTCTTCGATTTCCTCAGCACGTTCAATAAGAGTTCTGATGTCTCCCATTCCCAGTAAACGGGATATGAAACGTTCCGGGTCAAAAACTTCCAGATCTTCGATACGTTCACCAGTTCCAATGAACTTTATGGGGGCTCCTATCTCTGCTACTGCTGAAAGGGCACCTCCTCCCTTGGCTGACCCGTCCAGCTTGGTTATTACAATGGATCCAATTTTGGTGGTTTTACTGAAAGCTAGGGCTTGTTCCTTGGCCTGCTGACCAATGGTACCGTCAATGACCAGCATCACTTCATCTGGTTCTACCACGGCCGATATCTGTTCCATCTCATCTAAAAGATCTTTCTCCTCTTTATGTCGTCCCGCAGTGTCCACAATGATAAGGTCCTGTTTTTTGAACTCTTTCAAACCTTTCCTGGCTAGATCCAGGGCGTCTTTATTGTCAGGGTCTCCGTAGAGGGGTAAATTGAGACTTTCCGTCAGTTGGCGCAGTTGCTCGTAGGCTGCTGGTCTCCAAGTGTCAGTACAGATTATGGCCGGATTGAATCCCTTTTTTTGGAGGTATCGGGCCATTTTACCAATGCTAGTAGTTTTTCCACTTCCCTGGAGTCCTACAAAAAGTATTTTGTAGGGTTTCTTTTCAATTTCAACTTCTTCTGCTTTTTCACCTAAAAGATGAACCAGTTCATCGTAAACAATTTTAATGACGTGTTCTTTGGCGGTTACCCCTTTAGGGGGTTCTTCGTTAAGGGCACGTTCTTCAATTGTTTTGGATAAATTCAGAACCAGTTTAATATTAACATCAGACTGAATTAAAGCCCTTTGAATATCTTTAATGACCTCTTTAACCACTTCTTCATCGATAATGGTCATTCCGGCCAGTTTTTTCATGGTTTTGGTCAAATTTTTCCCCAGATTGCCCAACATAATAATCACCAGGATGTAAATCTTAAGTAGTTAAGGTCGATGGTGAGTAGGACTGCGTTTATTTATAAAATTAGCAGTCTACTTGCGTAAATTTTATTAAAACTCCTTTTAAAATCCTCATAAAAATACACTTAATTCTACATCTAATTTAACCTATCAATATATAAAATAATTTTTGATTGTTCACTGTACATATATTATAATGTTTACAAATTAACCAGATAAGAAGGTTACACAAAACACATTATATATATTAGGGATTTATAACAATACACTGAAGTCCTTAAAAACCACAGTCCATGGTTATTAAGGTGTTTGATAATCATAAAATATGAAATTAATACTTGTTTGAACCGATTTTAATCTTTATACAAGTTTATATCAAAGTTTCATTAGTTAAATGATTTTATAGGGCTCAATGATAGGGTGATTTAGCACTTCCCCGATTTTAAGTTGGATTTAGAATATTCTAGAGAATATAATAATGTATTTTTTTATTTGGTGGTAAAATGCTGGAAAAACTGGTAAAAAGTCTGGTTGAAGCTCCCGTTGTAAAAAAAGGTGAATATGATTATTTTGTGCATCCCATAACTGATGGTGTGCCCTTAGTCGAGGCGGATTTATTGCAGGAAGTTGCCGAGGCAGTTTCCCAGTTTGGCAACCTTAACGTGGACAAAATTGTCTGCGTGGAAGCCATGGGCATCCATCTGGCAACTGCCATTTCTCTACTAACGGATATTCCTTTTGTAGTAGTGCGTAAACGTTCTTATGGTCTGGAGGGAGAAGTAGCGGTGCACCAGACAACCGGATACAGTGAAGGTGAATTATACATCAATGGACTTGAAAGAGGAGACAGGGTCTTCCTGGTTGATGATGTGGTCAGCACCGGGGGCACCATGACTGCGGTGGTTAAAGCCCTGCAACGCATTGAAACAGATATTGTGGATGTAATGGCCATTATTGAAAAGGGTGAGGGTCAGGAATTCGTGGAAAAAGAAACTGGAGTTAAGGTGCATACCCTGGTACGGGCCAATGTTGTTCAGGGGAAAGTGGTGGTGGAGAAGATCACCGCGGGACAGGATTAAGGTACGCTTCAGTATAACAATCGGGTAGGAAAAAAATATATGACTAATTACCACTTCCAAGTCCAGCAGATAATGGATAAAATAAGGGAAACCCGGGCGGAAATTGTTGGTTTACAATTTCCCGAAGGTCTTAAAGTTTATGCCACAGAGCTGGCCCATCAAATAGAAGATAAAACCGGGGCCCTGGTGTTGATATCTGGTGACCCCTGTTACGGGGCATGTGACCTTTCGGACACTGAGATGGAGGGTATGGTGGATTTATTAATTCATTTTGGACACACACCACTCCCCCTCAATTATAAGGTTCCCACACTCTTTGTGGAAGCCCATTACCAGTTGGGGGCCCTGGAAATTTTGGAAAAAGCACTGGAACCCCTGATAGGTATGGAAAAAATCGGTCTGGTGACTACCACCCAGCATCTGCATCTTCTGGATGATGCCGCCCAATTCCTGGAGGAAAATGGTAAGAAGGTTATAATGGATAATGGTGCCGGTACACTGAAGGGCCAGGTATTGGGATGTAATTTTTCATCGGTCCGGGATCTGCCGGTGGATGCCTATCTTTACCTGGGCAGTGGTAACTTCCACCCCTTGGGTATAAAACTTTCCACACAAAAGCCAGTGATCATAGCTGACCCCTATCTCAATGAAGTAAGGGATATTGAAGAATTCACTGATAGGATTCTCAGGATAAGGTTTGCCCGTATAACCCGGGCCTCGGAGGCTGAAAAATTCGGAATACTCGTATCCTCTAAGGAAGGTCAACGCCGGTGGGAACTGGCAAAAGATTTAAAGAAGATGATATATAATGAAGGCAAGGAAGCCTATCTCATACTTCTGGATGAAATAAACCCCTCAAATTTACTGCCTTACATGGATTTAGATGCATTTGTAGTAACTGCTTGTCCTCGAATAGCAATAGATGACTCTAAAATGTATGAAAAACCACTTTTAACTCCTCAGGAGCTTGAGATTGCCCTGGGGTTGAGGGAGTGGGAGAATTACCAAATGGATGAGATTAAATACTAAATTATATTATCATTAATTCACCCTCTACTAGGGATTCAAACCATAGAAAAAATAAAATTGATATGGATACATTCAAATTCACAAATTCAATTCACACAACTTCATCATAATATTTTCACATTATTACACGGGATCATCTCATCAATATTCAAAAAATAGATTGATATAGAAGAATTACAGGATTTGTCCCTTTTAATTCATAGAATTCTAAGAATTCATATAGATGTGATACCTCTGGATAGTTCATCATTACTCATCAAAATTAAACAGATCAAATTATTCACCTTCACTATGCTTAATCACTAAATAACTCGCACTATCAGTGCATATCCCGGTATATCATATGTTATCGGCTATAACTTTGACCAGATAAATGATTTAGACCATGGTTTATTAGGTTTATAAATCATTTGATTGACTTATTCCCCAATGAATAGAAGTACCCATCCACTTTAGTTAGTAAAATTATCCATATTATGCTGGAAAATTAGTATTCGCCAATGATTGTAGGGTGTAAGTCTAAATCAAATCATATGGATTGAGATACAACTTTCCACACAATATTGGTATGAAAAAACATAAAAAACGAATTAAAAAAATCAAGTACGCTTGTTTTACAATGAGGTGAATTATATGAAAGCAAAAAACGGAGATTTCGTTCTTCCCGGCGACCCTTTAGGTGTCACTGAGGAGTTTCTCCCGTCAGAATGGACCTATGATGACCATGGTGAAATCAGGTCCCTGGTGGCGGGAACAGTAACCATAGACCAGAAAAACAAAAAAATAGCTATAATTCCCAAAACAAAATCCCCTGCTATTCTTAAGAAAGGGGACGTAGTTTTAGGACAGATAAGAGAAGTTCGAGGGCAAAGAGCGTTAGTAGATGTGGATGGAATAAAGGACAGTAAAAGAAGTCTGCCCATCACCTTCCTCGGCGCCATACACATCTCCCAGGCCAGAAAGGGATACGTGGATAAACTGACTGATGATTTCCATATTGGGGACATTATACAAGCCCGGGTCACCAAGGTCATGGGAGTGGATAACGCTGATTTAACTACTGCTGAAAGTGAACTCGGCGTTTTAAAGGCTATGTGCACTAACTGCCGACATTTCATGAAACAGATAGGTAAAAAAGAAGTAAAATGTCCTAACTGTGGTAGAAAGGAGACCAGAAACATCTCTTCTAATTATGAGGGATAGAATGAAAATTATAACAGATAAAAAGAATGAATTGGAAATAGAAATCACCGGAGAAACCCATTCCCTTTGTAATGCTCTGCGGAAGACCCTTATGGAAGATAAGGATGTGGAAGCTGCGGCGTATGTGATTGAACACCCTATTATCGGGGAGCCAAAACTATACATAAAGGCTAAAAACCCTAGAAAATCCCTGAAAATTGCAGCAGAAACTCTAAAATCACGATGTGATGAATTTAAAGAATTCATAGAATCTGATGCTGATGGAAAATCTAAAGGAAAAAAAGCCAAAAAGACCAAGAAAACTGCCAAAAAAACCACTAAAAAAACCACTAAAAAGAAAAAGTG
>NPID01001037.1_pt1:0-2500 | contig 56662 bp, 56 predicted proteins | sample 8637491 | NCBI WGS metagenome assembly NPID01 (sample SAMN07420843, study PRJNA396082) | bioreactor metagenome | isolation source: sample BA6 brine-fed electro-methanogenic bioreactor BA | place: Japan: Kochi | collected 2016-06-14 | reverse complement strand
GACGAATTTGGGGATCTCTACGGGGCATTTGAAATATCTGCTGAAGAAGGAGCAACTTCTCTTATAGAAAGAGGGATGGATGAAACATGGGCCAATGCCATAACGGAAGTAGCCAAGAAGAACATCTCTCCTCCAGAAGTACAGATCACCGGATACGTGGATCTCACTTCTTACGCTCCGGATGGTGTGGAAATCATACGTGCTGCCCTTAAATCAATTGATAAAGATAACGTAGCTGTACAATGTGTTGGTGCACCTCGTTATCGTTTACTGGTAAAATCATCGGATTACATCACTGCAGAAACCATTCTAAAGGATGCAGCAGATGAAGCTATTGCCACGGTTTTAGAGGCTGGTGGCGAAGGCGAATTCTACCGGGAATTAGAATGAAGCTGAAAATGAGGCGCTGTCGCGTCTGTAAGGAATACACCCTTGAAGACCATTGCCCTCATTGTGGGGGAGAATTAGAAGTAATATATCCTCCACGTTATTCTCCTGAGGATAAATACGGTAAATACAGGAGAATGCTCAAAAAACAGATGAGTGATTCGTCTTAAGAGGGATGTCCCTTAAACTGTAGTTAATCACTTAATATTTAGGAATGAGCAAAAATCTGTTCTCATCCGATGGACTCATTAAAAAACATTATTAGCTATCTAGGAGTGTTTTAAATGAAGGAAACCTTCATAAAACTGATTAAAGATGTGGATCTCAATAATCCCATATTCATTGAGGCCCTACCCGGTATTGGTCATGTAGGTAAACTGGTGGCAGAGCACATCATACATGAGTTAGGGGCCGAAAAATTCGCAGAACTTTACTCTCCCTCATTCCCCCCACAGGTCTTTGTAGATGAAGATGGAATTGTGGAACCCATGAAAAATGAATTTTACTACCTCCAAGGCCAGGGGGAAGATGAAAGGGATTTCATTTTCCTGGGAGGGAACACTCAAGGACTCAGTCCAGAAGGACAATACGAGATTTGTGGTTCTATCCTGGATTTTGTGGGAGGATATGGTGTTAAAGAAATATACACTCTGGGTGGTTTGGGAACTGGTCAACCAGTGGAAAAACCAAAGGTTTTTGGAGCAGCCACCAACAAAGAACTGGCCGCAATGCTACAAGAGCATGAAGTAACCTTAAGGTCTGCTGATGGTGGAATAATAGGTGCATCTGGGCTAATTTTAGGATTAGGCGTTTCCAGGGGTATGCATGGTGTTTGTCTCATGGGTGAAACCCCGGGGTACTTCATTGATGCCGATGCTTCTAAGGCCGTACTCACCGTTCTGTTGGAACTAGTGAAAGTAGATGTAGATGTGGCCAAACTGGAAGAACGGGCAGAAGAAACCCGGAAAATGATCAGCAAAGCCCAACAGATGGAACGGGAAATGGCTGAAAGGATGAACATTGTCCCCGGTGAAGAGGACCTGCGATACATAGGTTAACATTCACCATACCTACCTATTTTTTTCTTTTCACATAATTTAATTTATTACACATTTTATAGGGTGAACTCATGATTATCAGGGCTGATTTACATATACACGGCCGATATTCAATGGCCACCTCTAAAAACATGACACCTGAGTTATTATCATCTCAGGGAAGCCTGAAGGGATTGCATCTTGTTGCCACGGGTGACGCTTTTCATCAGGGCTGGCTGAGCATGATAGAGGAAGCCACTGAAGAGGTAAACGACGGAATTTTCAGTGTCCGGGAAGATAAAAAGTTACATAACGAGTTTCTACAGGAAGAACTTCCTGAAGGGTTTTCCAAAAATCCAGAAACCAAACTAATCCTAACCTCAGAAGTGGAGGATTCTAAAAGGGTCCACCACCTAATTATTATACCTTCCCTGGATGCAGCGTATCAGATGCGAAAAAAACTTAAAGGCAGTCTCGATTCGGATGGCCGGCCCAGGGTACGTATGAGCGGTGCTGAAATACAGGAATTGGCCCTGGAAAACGGCTGTATTATGGGCCCCTCCCATGCATTCACTCCCTGGACCAGCATATATAAGGAATACGACAGTATTCACGACTGTTATAATGAAACGCCAGATTTTGTTGAACTGGGACTCTCAGCAGATACAGAAATGGCTGATCGAATCGAAGAATTACAGGATCTACCTTTCCTCACCAACTCCGATGCCCATTCTCCCTGGCCCCACCGACTGGGCCGTGAGTTTAATGAAATAAACCTTAAAAATTTAAGCTTCTCTGCTCTGGCTCGGGCTCTTCATGATAAGACCATCACGGCAAACTATGGCTTCGACCCCCGGCTGGGCAAGTATCACCACACGGCCTGTACCAAGTGCTACCAGTTGTACCATCCTGACGAAGCCATAAAAATGAACATGAAATGTCCCTGTGGGGGTACCATAAAAAAAGGCGTGGACTACCGGGTGGAAGAACTGGCCACCTGGGATGAACCACATCACCCATCACAACGACCTCCTTATATCAATATCATGCCCCTGGCGGAGATTATAAGCCTCACC
>NPID01001106.1_pt1 | contig 56749 bp, 57 predicted proteins | sample 8637491 | NCBI WGS metagenome assembly NPID01 (sample SAMN07420843, study PRJNA396082) | bioreactor metagenome | isolation source: sample BA6 brine-fed electro-methanogenic bioreactor BA | place: Japan: Kochi | collected 2016-06-14 | reverse complement strand
GCTTCTTCCTTCTCAGGCTCTGGCTCCGGCTCAGGCTGGGGTTCAGGTTCCTCTTCCGCCTTTTCCTCGGCGGCGGGTTCCTCCTCGGCTTCTGGCTCCGGTTCAGGCTGAGCTCCGCCGAAGATCGAACTCAGATCGGCTTCTTCCTTCTCTGGCTCAGACTCCGGCTGAGGTTCAGGTTCGTTCTTCTCGCCTCCGAACAGAGCGTTGAGGTCGGTGGATGCTTCCGGGGAAGGTTCAGCTTCAGCCTCCTGTTCCTTCCCGGTATCTTGAGCGCCCCCGAATATGGAGTTCAGGTCGGGGGATCCTTCTTCCTCCCCGGAATCCGGCTGCGGCTCAGGCTCCTCCTTCGTGCCTCCGAAAATGGAATTCAGATCGGCGCTGGATTCAGGCATCTTCGATGAACTGGAACCGCCGCCGAACACGGAGGCCAGAGGGCTTTCCTTTTCCTTCTTCTCCGGTGCATCGCTGCTTTGGGAAGGTCCGCCGAAGATGGCGCTGAAGTCAACCGTCTGCTTCTCTTCCTCCTTCTTCTCCTCGGTCATCCCGATGGAGTTGAGAAGGTCGTCCACTCCGGGTACATCCTTTTTGTCACCAATGCCTATGTTGCTCAGAAGTTCGTCTATACCATCGGATCCCTCACCGGCGAAAACGGATTCGGAATCGCTCTCGTCGGCGAAGATCTGCTGCCCCTCCCTTGGGGGAGCCTTCTCCTCCGGAGTAGTTTCTTCTTCCTTCTCGAGCCTGGCCATGGCGACCTTGGCGCCGTGGTGGTCGGGGTTCATATCGAGGACCACACGGAAGTTGTCCCGGGCCAGTTCCAGCTCTCCTGTCTCCTCCAGGACCTGTCCCAGCCTGAAATGCGTATAGATGTTGTCTACCTCAAGGGTTGCCAGGGCTTCCAGCTGACCCTTGGCCTCGCCCCACAGACCGAGCTGCATGCAGGCATCCGCCAGAAGGCTGCGGGCCCTTGGGCGGGTTCCGATCAGGCTGGTAGCCTTGAGCAGCAGTTCCCTGGCCTGCTCAGCAAGACCTCGGGCAAGGTAACCTTCTGCGTCCCTGCATAATGCGTTGTATGTCTCGCTTGTGAAAGCATCGGCCATTGGCAGAACCCCCCGGTGAAGATGTTGTCTATACGAAAAACGATTACTTTCGTTATTCTGCGGCGGGTTCAGGCCGGGCGGCGCCGGGAAGGGGTAGACCGCCCTGTATCACAGAGCCCGTCACCTTCCAGCTATGGCGGAGAGGGAGGGATTCGAACCCTCGATGACGTTGCCGCCATACACGGTTTCCAACCGTGCTCCTTCGGCCAGCTCGGACACCTCTCCACGCAAAAACCGGGTTCAATCTATAGATACTCGGGGCCGGATTGTCAACGATGCGCACCTGTACGGTTTTCTCAATGGAAGAGGATTGTATATTAAAGGAGTAAGCTTCACAAAACCCGAAAAGGAAGTGATCGAGTATGAAGTATTTCCTGGTTGCAGCGGCGCTCTTCATGGCGTCATCGGCACTTGCGGCCGACAGAGTGGTGGTGTTCGGAGAGTTCACCTCCACCGGTTGAAGCTCCTGCGGCAGCTCCGCAGGTGCGGTAAACAGCTTGATGCAGTCATATGTGAACAGCGGCGACATGGCTCCTATGACCCTGTTCTACAACGGTCCAGCCCACTGGAATTTCACCAATCTCATGAGCAGCTTCTACGGAACCGGCTACACACCGTCATTCTTCTGCGACGGCGTCTGGGAGAACATCGGATGGAATCAGGCAGCCTGCGAGAATGCGATAAACGCAAGGCTCGGAGAACCAGCCGTCCTCGACATTAGCGTTTCCATCGGAGGAGATGAGACCAGCGGCGTGGTCTACTACAACATCACCGCCGAAGAAGACCTCCAGGCCGGAGGAATGGTCAGGCTTATATCGGTTCTTTTCGAGAACGACATACTGGCCAACTCCAGCTGGGGTGTTTATAACGGGAAGACCCTCAACTGGATACCCAGGATGTCCCCCATAGGTGTCACAGGAGTATCCCTGGACTTCACAGGCCCCTATCCCCAGACTGTCACCGCCATGGGAGAGTACACCATCGATCCAAGCTGGGACTTCGATAACATGGGCATCATCACATATGTTTTCGACTACTCCAGCAAAGAGATATTCAACGCCGACTACGAAGAGGACCTGAACTCCATAATGGGCATCGAGTCAGGAGCGGAGACGCTTTCCATGACCGTTGGCCCCAACCCCTCATCGGGGCAGTTCTCCGCCCTCTGCTCAGTTCCTGGCGGCGGTACGGGCACAGTGGAGGTATTCGACCTTTCCGGCAGGACAGTAGCCACTTCGACATCTTCCAGCGCAGACTTCTCAGTGGAAATGTCAGGCATCTACCTGGTAAGGCTTACCTCTCCCCGTGGTGAAACGATCACCCGTTCAGTAGCTGTAACCAGATAGTAATTTGCCCATCAGGGGAGGGCGCCGCCCTCCCCTTTTTCGTTGGGGCACCATTTCAGGTATATTCGTGTAGAGAAAAGCAGGGGACATCACAGAGAGGAGACCGTTCATGAGAACGGGAATTGTGTTCTTTGTGCTTCTGCTGCTTTCATCCCAGGTACCCGCCGCCGACAGGGTGGTGCTGTTCGAGGACTTCACCAACAGCGGCTGCAATCCCTGCTGGGTGGCCGAGCCCAGCGTGAACGCATTCGTGAACGCCAACCTTCCCAACGGCAATCTTGCCGTTATCCGCAGTCATGTTAACTGGCCTTCACCCAGCGATCCCATCTACCTGGCGAATCCGGCGGAGCAGAATGTGAGGAAGGCCCAGTACGGGATCAACAGCGTTCCCACCTTCAAGTTCGACGGCATAGTCAACGGAAGCTCCGGGAACCTCCAGGCGGTGTTCGATTCACGGGCTTCCGTGCCTGCCATCATCGACATCGAGGTGGCCAGGAACGGCGACGCTTCTTCCGGAACCCTGAGTATCATGATCGTTGCCGAGGAGGATCCCCAGTGGACCGTGCCCATGATGGTCTGGCCCATACTGGTGGAAGACAATATCCCAGGTGCCGGGTACTGGTCGAGTTCGGTTTTCGAGCAGGCCTTCCGGGACAATCTGCTGGGCTACTACGGCGAAGAGATATCCTTCGACGGCCCTTACCCCGACACCATCTACGTTGACGCCGATTATGAGATATCAGCTTCCTGGGACGCAGACGAACTCTATCTGGCCACCTTCGTTCAGTGCGCATACCAGTACCAGGTCCACGAGGTGGAGAACGCCCATTGGGCCAAGTTCCTCGATCTGGAAATGGGTATCGGCGACGCAGGATGGAACGGCTGGGAAGAGCCTGTGCTCTCGGTGGGGCCCAACCCCAGCATTGGCACATTCTCCATCAGTGCCATTGTTCCCGGGAATGCAGGGGGCACCGTGGAGGTGTTCGACCTTTCCGGAAGGACCATAGCAAGCGGTCCGGTGGAAAGCATGCAGAGCGTCACCGTTGAAGAGTCTGGCATTTACCTGGTGCGTCTGTCCACTCCCGAGGGAATGAATGCCACCGAATCCGTGGCGGTGGTGAGGTAATTCTGGAGTTTCGGAAGAGGGGCGGCTTCGGCCGCCCTCTTTCAGTTCAGGCTGTCCCTGAACCTGTGCAGGAACCGTGAGACAGGCAGCCCCATCACGTTGAAGTAGCAGCCTTCCACTCTCTCCACCAGAACGCATCCCAGCCCCTGTATACCGTAAGCTCCGGCCTTGTCCATGGGCTCTTTCGAATCCACGTAGGCGGCTGTTTCCTCCGGGGAAAGGTCCCTGAACTTAACCCTTGTGGCTTCGGCGAATGAGAAGAAAAGCCCCCTGGAATGCCATGCAAGGGCCACTCCCCCGTATACAGTGTGCCACTCCCCGGAGAGGTTCTCTATCATCTGAACCGCCTGGGATCTGTCCGCCGGCTTTCCAAGGAGTTCTCCTCCCTTGAAAACCATCGTGTCAGCCCCGAGTACAGGCCTGTCGGGGTACAGGCAGGCAACGTCCCTGGCTTTCGCCTCCGCCCAGTGGATCACGATGTTCTCAGGTCGCCCCTCAATGGGGGTTTCCTCCACCGATGAAGGATGAACCGTGTGGGGGATCATGGCCATGGAAAGTATCTCCGTTCGCCTTGGGGACCTGCTGGCCAGGACGAGCTCTTTCTTCACTGGGTACCAGAAATTCACGATTCTCTTTCAGACGGGGAATCGACCATGACGGTTACAGGACCCTGGTTCACCAGGGAAACCTCCATCATTGCACCGAACACCCCTTCAGCAACCTTGATACCCGTTTCCCGTACTTTCTGTATGAAAAGCCGGTAGAGGATGTTGGCAGTTTCAGGGTCGGCGGCCTTCACGAAACTTGGCCTTTTCCCTTTGCGGGTGTCGGCATGGAGGGTGAACTGGCTTACCACCAGCATCTCACCGCCTGTATCCATCAGAGAGAGGTTCATGTTTCCAGCTGAGTCCGGGAAGATCCTGAGACCGGTGAGCTTGTTCACCATCCAGTCAAGGTCAGAAGGTGTGTCTTCTCCTCGGAAGCCAGCAAGCACCAGGAGTCCTTCGCCGATCCTGCCGGTCGTCTTCCCGCCGGCTTTCACTTCAGCGCTGGACACCCGCTGGACAAGGGCCTTCAACTCTTTGATCCCCTGAGGGCTGACGGAATCCCCGGGAAAAGGGCCACAGCGATTCCAGCCAGTGAGCCGAGACCGAGGGCAAGCCCCAGCATCTGAGCGATCCTTCCCCAGGAGGCATGATCCGCCCTGCCATGCCTTCGGGCAGCTGCCCTGAGCAGGCACCCCGCAGCAAGAACAGCGACTCCCGCCCATCTGAAGGCCATGTAGCCGGAAAATGCGGTCAGCCGGAGCAGGAACGCGTCCAGCACGCTTACCAGGAGAACGGCGTACAGGGTGATTCGCGAAGCATCGGCCGCGGCGGAACTTTCCGCCACGGACCAGATGAGATACACAACAACGGTTGCAAGGGTAGCCTGAAAGTCCGGGGTTTCCCAGGGAAGCAGTGACAGATCGATGATCCCCGCCATGTTGAGAACGATGATCACGGCGATGGGGATCAGTATCCTGCCAACCGGGCTGGTCACTCCATTCCCCTTATCAGGGCCATGTTCAGCAGTTCAGAGTTCCCGTCTATGCGTATCAGGGCTATGTACTGTCCGGAGGCGACGGGATCACCCTGGCGATTCTCTGCGTTCCAGTGAAAAGCCTCTCCCTGAACCGGTGCCCTGTAGCATCCCGCAGCAAGCTGGGAACGGTGTTCACTGAATACCTCTTCCCCGGCAACGGTAAAAATGCTGAGGGAAACGTCGGCAGGGCCCTCCGTGATGTCGAAGCCAATGAAGAACTCACCGCTGGAGGGGTTGGGATAGACCGAGGGCGGCAGGGAGGAACTCAGTGGATCGACATAAATGTTCACATCGGTTCCCGACTCTCCCAGGACCCCCTGCACAGGTATGCCCGCTCCCCAGCCGGATACAGAAGCAGTGAAGCTTCCCAGGCTTCCGGGTTCAATGGCGAAGCAGCCCTGCTGGTTGGTCATTGTGGAAACGGGTTCCCCTCCCTCAACTGAAACAGTTACAGTAAGCCCTTCCAGGGGATCCCCTGTATCGCTCCTCCTTACGGTCCCGATAACCGACCGGTGCATAGCGGCGGCCATTCCGCTTACAAGCCCGTATCCGTAGTTGTTGTCGGGGTTTCCGGCTCTGTCAGCGGTGGCCCTCAGGGCCTCGTATATGCGCATCATCGACCATTCGGGGTGGGCCGAAGCAATGCATGCGGCGGTGGCTGCGATGATCGGCGAGGCGAAGCTGGTTCCGTTCGCGGTGGAGTACCCAGTTCCGCCCCATGAGGCGGTAACGGCGTTCTCACCCCTGGCGCAGCCGTCGGGTTTGATCCTGCCGTCGGCTGTGGGGCCTCTGCTGGAAAAGGTGGCGATGGCCCCTGAACCGTTCACCGCTCCTGCGGCGAAAACCGAGTCGCCGTCTGCCGGGGCGGAAAGGGTTGACGGACCGGGGCCGTTATTCCCTGCGGAGTTGTAGACAAGCAGCCCCCGGGAAGCGGCGAGATCAGCGGCTATGGTGGTGACCGCCGTGTTGCCGTCGAGATCAGCTGGCTCGTACCAGTCGGTGTATCCCAGGGAACTGTTCACAAGGTAAACCCCCTGGAGTTCCAGCCATTCCAGGCCGGCTACCCAGAAGTCCTCCTCCTGCTGGTACTCGTCTCCGGTATCTTCTGTTTTGGCCAGCACGAATGACGCATCGAACGCCCCTCCCACATAGAGACCGGGGTCGTATCCAGCCATAACGGAGAGAACCTTTGTCCCGTGGGATGGCTGTGCCTGCGGGTCTCCCTCCTGCCAGGCCGTAACGCTGTCCTGGTTGATGAAGTCGTACTGAGCCAGAACGGATACCGGCTGGAGGCAGGGATGGCCAAGGTCGAAACCGGTGTCTAGAATGCCCACTATCACCCCTGTTCCGGTCCAGCCACGCTGGTGCATCTGAAGGGTCTCCGTCTGCTCCAGCTGGAAGCGGGAAAGGCCGTAGGAGTCTGGCTCGGGAACCTCCCCCACCGGCTGGAATGTGGAAACGCCCACAGGCCTTATCTCCCTAACGAAGGGCTGCTGGAGAAGGTAATCCAACTGTGCATCGGTGAGAGAAATGCTCACTGCGTTGAGGTAACGGGAACCGACCCTGACCGAGGCTTGGGAAACGGCTTCGACCTGCTCCACATAGGGAGCCCAGGGATCGAGATCGTAGACATCCGCTTCCAGTACCCCTGCGGAGGCTCTCCTGAAAGCAGAGGGGGACTCTGCTATCCTTGCGGATGCTTCCGCAAGGCGGCTTTCCACATTCTCGCCCCTGTCGGCGAAGAAGACCCAGTACAGGCCTCCTTCAGGGGCGGTGCCCTGAAGCAGGGCCAGCATTATTGTTAAAAGAAACATCAGATCTCAGACAAATCCTGCCATTGCCATATCTGGTATTCTCCATCCGCATTGGGTTTGCAGAGGAAAATGGCTTCGCCCTGGGCTCTGAAACCATCGGGCTGGCCCTGAGCATTGATATAATAGACCTGAAGGTCGAAGGATCTCACCAGCTGAAGGGTCTCACCGGAGGGGTCTCCATACCAGACTGATTCGGTGTTGCCGGTAAGGTTCAGTTCAATGGTCTCAGCATCAGGGCTGTTGAACATGTTGGTGGTGAACTGCTCTTCGATGTCCCTTCCCCAGGATTCGTCGACAATGCCGTCTCCGTCGTAGTCGTCCCAGTCCACCTCGAGGAGGATGAACTCGAACTCCTCGTGGAGACAGTTCATGTACGCATCTATGTTCTGGGCCTGGTAGGCGAGCTGGAAGTTGTGAAGTACTTTCCAGGCGCTGTCGGCCGGCGTGTAGTATCCTGACTCACCGCTTGTGCCTCCTGGTTCAGGGCTGAACAGGCATGCCGTTCCACCAAGTATTATCGCTGTAACCGCAAGAACTGTATTTCTCTTTCCCATGCTTCCCTCCAAAGAAGTACTTCAAAAAGATGTCATTCCTCCACAGGAATATACCCGATCCGCCTGAAAATCGTTCCCCCTGTCTATACCTCGGAAAGGTCGGTCCACTGCCAGATGCGGTACTCCCCGTTCTCATCGGGTCTGCACAGGAAGATCGCCTCACCTGAAGCTCTATGTCCCACCTGCACTCCGTCCTCCACGAAGTAGACCTTAAGCTCGAAGGATCTCACCAGCTGCCTGGTGGCACCTGTAGGGTCGCCGTAGTATTCCGTGTTCGATGTTCCGTTGAGGGTAAGTTCTATGTTCTGAGCGCTATCGCTCATGAACATGCTGGTGGTAAATTCCTCCTCCAGGTCCCTTCCCCAGGAATGGTCGATGATGTCGTCTCCGTTGTAGTCTGCCCAGTCCACCTCCAGAAGGATGAACTCGAAATCGTCGTGGAGACAGTGGAGATACTCGTCGATGTTCCTTGTCTCATAGGAAAGCGTGAAGTTCTCCAGGAGCTTCTCCGGCGTCTCCGCAGTCTGGTAAAGGGGCGGATTGTCATTGTCCTCCGTGGCAGGAGCGAAGATGCAGCCTGTATAAAGCAGGCCCCCGGACAACAGCAGCCACCTGGTACCCTTTCTTGACATAACCTTCGTCCCTCCGCCGATGTGTCTCTGATCGTGGAACACAACATGCCTCCTCTACCCTCCGCTTCTAGTATTCATGATCCAACCGAGTTGTTCCGGCTGTAATGAAACAACCTGCCCGTTCAGTGTGTATCACATGAAGAGGCCCCTTGCGCGGGAGGTTTTCACGAAACTGGATGGTCCGGTATCGTTGTCCCCGGCTGAAGGCCCTTAAACGCTGTTGACCTAAGCTTTTTGCCATGGAATAATAGGGTGTTGAGGGGTACACGGGGCCGGTGAAAGAAAAGGGGTTGTTCTGTTCGCTTTTTTGCTTGCTCTGGCTGCGCTCACCGGTGTTTCCACCGTTGACGAGGCTATTCAGCTCTACGAGATGGGCGACATACCCGGGGCAATTGTTGCCCTGGAAGAGATGATCTCGTCCGGTTCGCTCACCTTCGACGAGGCACTCAGGGCCTGGGACAGGCTGGGCAGCTCGTATTTCGCCATGGGGAACGACCAGGCCGCAAGGAACGCCTACGGTGAACTCCTGCGTCTGGACGTGTTCTATGACCTGAGCCCCAGGGCGAATCCCCGCCTGCAGGCCTTGCTGGACGATGTGCGGAACAACACCATGGCCTCCGCCATGGTGCGCAGCGAACCGGCTGGGGCATTCGTTACCCTGGACGGGCAGCTCATGGGCGTTACCCCCATCATGCTCGACGGCCTCATGGGCGGCGAAGAGTATCAGGTAGATGTATACCAGGTCGGCTATGAAACCGAGTACTATACCCTGGCGGCCCAGCCGGGCTTCAGCCACATGCTTCAGTTCGATCTTGACATTCTTCCCGACCAGGCTTCGGTGGCGGTGGCCGCCGCAGGTGGAACGGGCACCGAGGCCGGCACTTCCCAGGAAAGCGGTACAGGGGGGCAGACAGGCGCTACCGGCAGTCTCCTGCCGGATGAGATGATAGCCTCTCCCCTGGAGCAGACCGGAGGAGGAGGCTCTTCACAGCAGGCCGGCGCTGGAACCCAGCAGACAGCTTCCGCTGCATCCTCCCAGCCTGAAAGCACCGAAGCACTCCTTGCCATGCTCTCAGGCGGTGGAGGCATTGACATGACTGCCCTGAGTTCCTCAGGAGGGTTCATAAGCGGAGACTCGTCGGAGAACATCGGCCTCGCCGGAGCTTCTGGCGGGCACTCCGGCATAGTATCCTCCGGTGTTGCCGCCCAGGCCGAGGCACTTGGCAGGGAGGTGATGGTCTTCAGCGACATCTCAACCCAGACCGCCCCGGAGGTTACAGGAACGGGAAGTTACTCCTCCAGGACCGCCGAGGAGATAGCCGAACTCGTGGCCCAGAAGCGAAGTCAGGTGATGTACGTCTACAACAAGCATCTCAGAACCGATCCGCTGCTCATGGGCAGGGTCGATGTCGCCATGATCATCCACCCCAGCGGCAGGGTATCCGACGTTGAGATAGTCTCTTCTAACATGTACAACCAGGCGTTCGAGCTTGAGCTGATAAGAACGGTGGAACAGTGGCGCTTCGGAAGCGTCGACGAGAACGAGGGTCCCCTGCCCATCCAGCTGCCCTTCAGCTTCAGTCCCTGATCCGCCGCCATCCCCCGAAAGGACAACATGAGCGAAAACAAGGTCATGGCCATTCTGCAGGAATGTAGCGCCCTTCTGAAAGGGCACTTCAGATACACCTCCGGGAGACACGGCGACATGTACTTCGAGAAGATCAGGGTTGCGGCCAGACCCGACCTCGTGAACGAACTGGGCAGAATGACCGCCGAGCAGATGAAGGATGTGTCTGACGGTATCGATGTGGTATGCGCCCCGGCCTTCGGAGCAATAGTGTTCGGTTTCGCAGCCGCAGCCGCCATGGGCAAGCCATTCGCTTTCCTGCAGAGGGACGCGGCAGGTACCATGGGCATCCGCCCGGGCTTCACCGATGTGGTGGAGGGGAAGAAGGTGCTTCTTGTGGAGGATGTCGTCACCACAGGGGGCAGTGTGAGGGAATCCCTGGAGGTACTGGATTCCCTGGGTGCGGAAACGGTTATGGTGGGGCTTCTGGTGGACAGGACCGGAGGTGCGCTGGAACTACCGGTTCCCTACAGGGCGCTCCTCACCGTGAAGGCCGAAAGCTGGACCCCTGAGGACTGCCCGCTCTGCAACAGGGGTATCGAACTAGTTAAACCGGGATCTTCCGGCAAGAAGATCTAGTTCCCGGCGGGGTCCTGGTTGAAGAAGGCGCTGAGCTGCTTGTAGACCTCCGGCGCCCTTTCCTTCATTTTTCCCGGCTTCTCGAAAAAGTACTCCACGGCGCAGGCGAAGAACTCCGCGGGGTTCGTTCCCGCATAGTCCCTGAGGATCGATCTGTGGCTGTGAACCTTCTCGAACTCACTCTGCATGGTCTCAACCCAGGGCCTGTAGCAGCCCAGTGAGAGTTCGTCGGGGATGCCGTCGGGTCTTCTGCCATCCAGCACGTGGGCGAACTCGTGGTATCCCACATTGAAGCCGTCGTTCCTGTGTTCAAAGCTCCTGAGAAGGTGGGGCAGGGATAGTATCACTCCTCCCTGGGAATGAACCAGCCCAGCAGCTGACATGCTTCCGTTCGACCTGGTGGAATAGGAACCGTCGGCGGCGAAGCCGGAGGGGTAGATCAGGATCTCTCCGAAGTTGTGGTACTCCCAGCCCGGGCGGCCGAAGGTGAGCCGCACCGCCGTTGCAGCCACCAGGGCTCTCACCTCGTCGGTGATCTCAACCCCGTCTATTCCAGTGATCGCGTGCTCGGCGAGGAAGATGGCTATCTGCTCCTCGTAGCTCCTTTTCCTCTCTCCCCTGAGGCCGCCGTAGAAGGAGACCTTCTCCTTGAGAACGCTCCTTACTCCATCGGGAAGACCTGTCCTGGCGATCCTTTCCCGTCTGATGTAACGGCTGAGGAAGAAAAGGAAGTAGACCGCACCTGCTCCCCATATAATGCCCAGGAAGAGGCCGACGGCCCTTCCCCTGGCCATGAACGGAAGGCTGAGAAGCAGACAGGACGCCGCGGTGAGCAGCGCCCTGTTGCGAATCCTGTCTGTGGGGAAAACCTCCACTAGACCTCGGACATGAAATGGCGCTCCACCATGATCCGCTTCAGCTCACGGGTGAAGATCTCCCTGTCGCGGAGCTCGCTGGCAAGCTCTTCCTTTGCCTGCTCAAGCTCGGCTCTCTCCAGCCTGAACGCCTTGAAAGCCTTGCTGTAGGCCTCACGGGCCTTCTTCAGCTCTTCCGGATCGTCCTTCTTCTCTTCCTCGGTGCTCTGAAGGAGCTCCCTGGCCCTCTCGAAGGCCTTCCTGGCCTCGGCGGCCTCTTTTGTCTCCTCTTCGACTTCCTTGCGGAAGGCGGCGATCTCCTCTTCGCTGAAGTCCATCTCGCCCTTGATGCGGCCCTCGAGCTCGTCCAGCACCGGCGCCAGGAACTGCTTCAGTTCGTGAACGTAGCTGGCGTAGCGGTCAACGGTGGTCCTGAGCTTCTTCTCCTTGCGGATGTTCTTCAGCTCTCCCAGCTTCTCCTGCCATGAGTGAAGCTGACTGAGGCTGGTGGCCAGATCCTTCCTGAGCTCGTTCTTGAAATGGATGTCGGCCTTGAGCTTTCTCTCCTGCGTGTTGTGCTGATTCACGGATAACTCCTTGTTTCTATGATTATTGTGTTTTTTGCGGTTCCGGGATGCAGGGCGGTTTATGCTACCAAAAGGCTCTTCTGTCAAGAGTTTGAAAATTTCAGCCTGGCTTCCAGTGCTGCGTAACTCTCCTTCATCCCCTCCCCGGGGGTGAAGCCCAGGAGCTCAGCTGTACTGAAGACATCTTCCTCGTTTGCAGCCTCTATCTCTACGAACGATCCATAATCCAGTCTGTCGAGGCATATGAGGGAAACCCCGAGCTTCCATACCTCCCGATGCTTCGAGTACTTGTAGACCGGTCGGCAGCCCGTCGCTGCGAAAAGCTCCACCGTATCCTGAAAGGACCTGCCCACCTTCAGTTCGTGCTCGGCCCTCTTCTTAACGGAACCTTCCATGAGAGGTTCCTTCACTGTGACCGTTACCTCCCCGTAATACTCCCTTACCCTGAGAAGCATGCCGGACCTGCGCACTTCCCCGGCCTCGTTGTCGAGAACCGCATTCCTCTCAAATGATTCCGGTGATATCAGTTCGGCCCCGGCTTTACTAAGCGCTTCCTTTACTTCGGCGAACCCTTCCACCTGGAACTTCAGCTCAGCTTCAACGGGCATGGGGACCTTTCCTGTGCGGGGATTTGACCTTGAGGGTATATTACTATAAATTACCGCCCTGCGGAGGACTAGTCTAATTGGTAAGGCAGCGGATTTGAAATCCGCCGGGCTAATCACCCTTCGGGGTTCGAGTCCCCGGTCCTCCGCCAGGCCTTTCACAGGAGAAGCATGACCGATTCCATGTTCATGGGCGACAAAAAGCTCATAGTCACAGGGGACAGGATACTAGTAAGCCCTCCCTCCACAGGGGAGAGGACCGACTCAGGGCTGTACGTCCCCGATTCCGCCGTTGACCGAAAGAAGATCCTTGGAGGCTGGGTGGAGGCGGTTGGTCCCGGCTACCCCATTCCGACCCCGGGCGACGATTCCGAGGAGCCCTGGAAACCCGCGGATCAGCCAGAGATCAGGCACTATCCCCTTCAGGTTGAAAAGGGGGACTTCGTTCTCTACGTGAAGAACTCAGCCTGGGAGATCAGGCTCGACTCGTCGAAGTACTTCGTTGTGCCCTTCTCCGCGGTTCTCATCATCCTGAGGACACCGCTGGATGTCGAACAGGCTGCTGAGTAGCGCTATCTGAACATCGCCCCCATAAGGCTGGAGTCGCTGACCCGCCAGTCCCCGTTCTCCCAGTTCATCCTGAAGGAAATGGTGGAGCCGTTGAAGTAGTGTATCACCACCGTGGCCTCCCTCCCCTCCATGGAGGCGGTCTCCCTCTCCACATACTCCTCCGGCTGCAGGGCAATGGTCCCCATTATCAGACCCATGATCTCCTGGTTCGTGAGGTTCTCCAGGTCTTCAAGCGTTACCGTGCTGCCGTATCTGCTTCTGAGGAGATCCTCGGCCAGGGCTGGGTCCGCCTGGGCAATGGCCCTGGCCTGTTCCATGAAGCCGTCCAGGGCACCGTACAGGTCGGCGGTGAGAATGGTCTCAAGGGCATGTCCGTCGCCGTACTCGATGGCTTCCAGAAGGTCATAGGCGGTATCTATCGGATCACAGGCGGCGGCCGCCGCCAGAAGAAGCGCCGGTAAAATCCACTTGCCAGCCATTCATATCCTCCTGCCAGTTAATCGGTTGCAGAGTTACTTGACAAACTTGCGGACGGCCCGCGGGCAGGTATCCCCTGGGCGATCCATGTTCTGCCGTTACGGCGCACCTCCAGGTAAACGGGGGGCTTCACACCTGGGAAGAAGACCAGACCGCCGGCGTGTACCTCAGGCTCCCTGCCCCTTATGAGTACCTCTCCCTCGCCTGGAAGTTTCATGTGAAGTCCCTCCGGGACAAGGGCTGTTCGGAACTCCGAGGCGTCGCCGCAGATGGCGTTGCTTATGTAGCAGCTGCCCTGCCTGAGAGCTTCCGTGAACTGCTCAGGCGCGGTGAGGGGGATGTCCAGCAGTACATGGGTACGGACTCTGTGGAAGAGCATTCCGTAGTTGAACACGTCCCTGCCCAGTATCCTGTGGCCGTGGGCGTCGGCGCCTCCCACAAGGCATCCTCCGGTCTGCATCCACATTTCCACGGATTCGGTGCATGGGGAGAGAACCCTTGAGTCGGGGTGCTTCATAGCGGCCAGTATGTTCAGGGGACTTACCCTCTTCTTCCACATGCTCATCCAGTTCCACACCTCTATCCCCGCCACCGGATGGCCGGTTCCGAAACCCCAGGGATACTCCCCGAGTCCGGGAACGAATGGCCGCTTCTCCCTGGGATGGGCGATTATTGCAAGCCCTCCCATGGCGTTCACCTCTTCCAGCTGACTGAGTATGTGGCCGCCATGGTTAACCCTGTCCACCCCGTACACCAGGAGGTGGCTCTTCAGGTCGGTGTGCTGAAGCTCGGCTCCGACGATGCTCAGCAGGCCGTCGGTTCGCTTCCCGTGCCAGCCCTCGTCCATCAGGGCAAGGTGTCTGTGGTCGTTGAAGGCCAGGTAGTCCAGCCCGGCCTCCAGGGCGGCTTCCACTATCTCCTGTGGCTCGCCGCGGCCATCGGACCTTGTGCTGTGAACATGAATGACCCCCGTGGCACAGTATCGGTGAAAGGCCACGGGGGTCGTCTGGATCACTTGCGTTCTAACCCCTGCGCTTCTTTATCTCTTTGATCAGCGCCGGCACCACTTCAAAAAGGTCTCCAACGAAACCTTCTGTGCAGAACTGGAAGATATTGGCGTCGGGGTCCTTGTTGACTGCGTAGATGGCGTCTGAGGACTGCATCCCCACACGGTGCTGAACCGCGCCGGAGATCCCCACCGCCAGGTAGGTCTTGGGCTGAACGGTCTTGCCGGTCTGCCCAACCTGCCTGGGGTACTCGATCCAGCCGGCGTCGACTGCGGCCCTGCTGGCGCCCACGGTACCGCCCAGGAGATGCGCAAGTTCGTGGAGCATGGGGTAGTTCGATGGATCCTTCATTCCCCTGCCCCCGGAGATCACTATCTCCGCCTCGGTGATGTCCACTTCGTCGCCCTCGGTTGGGATGAACTCCAGCACCCGGGACCGGGACCGTACCATTTCAGGGGTGATCTGAAGATCGATCACCTCGCCTGTCCTTGACTGGTCGGGGGTCATGGGCTTCATCACCCCGGGACGCACCGTGGACATCTGGGGACGAGTCCTGTCGCAGACAATGGTGGCCATTATGTTGCCGCCGAAGGCGGGACGGGTCTGCATCAGCATTCCGCTTTCGGGGTCCATGTGAAGCTCGGTGCAGTCGGCGGTAAGGCCGGTGTCCAGGCTTTTGGAAACCCTGGGCATCACGTCCCTGCCGGTGGTGGTTGCCGCGGCAAGCACTATCTCCGGCTTCTCGCTGTTTATTACCTGCGTAAGTATGGAGTTCCAGGGTTCGGTGCTGAAATGCTCAAGGGAGGGATGTACCGCCTTTATCACCCTGTCCGCCCCTGCGTGTATGAGCTTCCCGGGAGTCTCGCCTGGGTCGCTGGTTATCATCAGTGCGGTTACTGTCTTTTCCCCGCCCGAGAGTTTCCGGGCTTCGCCCAGAAGCTCCAGGGCGCTTCTGTCCGCATGGCCGTCGCGCATCTCGCAGAGGACAAGTATGCCGATGTATTCCGCAAGCTTCTCAGGGTCCCCTCCGAAGGAATGATGAACCACCAGAGCGCCGAAGGGGCATGAGTCTACACAGATGCTGCAGAGGGTGCAGTCCTCCGAGACCACCGCCTTCCTCTTCTCGTTCACCGAAAGGGCGTTCACCGGGCAGGTCTTAACGCAGAGCCCGCAGCCCGTGCAGCTGTCCTTGACTTCCAGGAATCCACCCATGTCAGCCCTCCTTCCCTTCTCCCAGGAGCAGGTCCGCCAGCCTTCTGGCAAGCTCCTCAGGGGTTCCAGTGTGTATCTCTCCGCCCTTTCTGGCCTCCGGTGTGGCGGTGACCACCACCTTGGTGGGAGAGCCTTCAAGGCCTGTCTCAGCCTCGGTGAGGCCCAGGTCTTCCAGGCCCCATACCGGTATCTCCGCCTTACGGGACTTCATCTTGCCCCTGAGGCTGGGCACCCTGGGCACATTGGCGTCCTTGAGTATCGTGAGTACCGCGGGAAGCTCGGTCTGCACCACCTGGGTTCCCGTCTCGACGTACCTCTCCACCGTAATGGTTTTTTCCTGGAGGCTCCTGACCTTTCCCACAAAGGTTATCTGGGGCCAGTCCAGTGAAGCGGCCACGCTGGGGCCCGTCTGGGCGGTGTCGCCGTCGATGGCCTGCTTCCCGAAGAATACCGCGTCCACGTCACCCATCCTGGACACTGCGGCGGCCAGGGTGTGGCTGGTGGCCCAGGTATCCGCTCCGGCGAATGCCCTGTGGCTGACCAGAACGGCATCGTCGGCACCCATGGAAATGGCTTCCCTCAGCACATCTTCGGCCTGGGGGGGACCCATGGTGATCACCGTTACCGTGCCGCCCAGTTCGTCCCTCCACCTGAGGGCTTCCTCCAGGGCGTAGGTGTCGAAGGGATTCATTATGGAGGGAACACCGTCGCGGATCAGTGTGCCCCGTACGGGGTCGATCCGCACCTCGGCGGTGTCCGGAACCTGCTTTACTGCAACGACGAACTTCATTGGCTCCTACTTTCTGTGGGCTTCCTTTATCATGGCGTGGGCTATGACGCTGCGCTGTATCTGGTTGGTGCCCTCGTATATCTGCGTTATCTTCGCGTCACGCATCATCTTCTCCACCGGGTACTCCCTCATGTAGCCGTACCCGCCCAGTATCTGAACGGCGTCGGTGGTAACGCTCATCGCCACATCGCTGGCGAACACCTTGGCCATGGCGGACTCCTTCTCGAACTTCTTGGAACCGCTGTCTATCATCTTCGCCACGGAATAGGTAAGGGCCCTGGCGGCCTCGATCTTCGTGCCCATGTCGGCAAGCATGAACTGCAGGCCCTGGAAGGAATCGATCCTCTGACCGAACTGCTTCCTCTGTGAGGCGTACTTCAGGGCTTCGTCAAGGGCGCCCTGGGCTATCCCGACCGCCTGGGCGGCAACGCCGGGTCTGGAGTTGTCAAGGGTTCGCATGGCCACCATGAAACCCATACCCTCCCTGGAGATGAGGTTTTCCGCAGGGATGCGGCAGTCTTCAAAGATGAGCTCCCTGGTGGCGGAGGCCCTGATGCCCATCTTGTCTTCCTTCTTGCCGTAGCTGAATCCAGGCGTGCCTTCCTCAACTATGAAGGCGCTGGCTCCCCTGGCGCCCCTGTCGGGATCGGTGAGGGCTATCACGGTGTAGATCTGAGCCTCTCCTCCATTGGTGATCCACTGCTTGGTTCCGTTGAGAACGTAGTGGTCGCCGTCCTTGATAGCCCTGGTCTTGATGCCGCCGGCGTCGCTTCCGGCTTCCGGTTCGGTGAGGGCGAAGGCGCAGAGCTTCTCGCCTGAAGCCAGCTGGGGAAGGTACTTCTGCTTCTGTTCCTCGGAACCCATGAGGATTATGGGCATGGCGCCCAGGGCGTTGGCGGCGTAGGACACCGCAACGCCGCCGCAGTAGCGGCTGAGCTCTTCAGTGGCCACCACCAGGGAGAGGCTTCCCATGCCGGTTCCCCCGTACTCCTCCGGAATGTAGATGGTGAACAGGTCGCTCTGGGCTATGACCTTCATTATCTCCCTGGGGAACCTGTTCTCCTCGTCGAGTTCGGCACGGACGGGAAGTATGTGCTTCTCGCCTATCTCCGTGCAAATCTCCTTTATCGCCAGTATGTCCTCATTGAGCATGTAGTCCATTTCAGTCCTCACCTTCAAGGGCCTTGAGGGCCTGTTCAGCCGCGGCCATCTCCGAGTTCTTCCTGCCGGGAGCGTTTCCCCTTCCCAGCACTTTTCCGTTCACAAAAACCTTAACGCCGTACACCGGGGAGTGGGAGGGCCCGAGAATCTCCTCGGTGACATACTGCGGCCGGGGCATTCCCCTGCCCTGGCAAAACTCCTGAAGGCGGCTTTTCGGATCCCCGCTGATGCTGCAGCCCTCCTCCGCAAGGAGCGTTCTTTCGACGAAGTCGCCTGCGGCATCGAATCCCTGGTCGAGGAAGAGCGCTCCAACCACGGCTTCGTAGGCGTCGGCTGCCATGGAATCCGGTATCTCCGGCTCCGAAAAGTCCCTGCCTGTGATTATCATATCCCTCAGTCCCAGCCTGTCCGCACATCTGGCAAGGGTGGTGCCTCTGACCAGGTCTATCTTGAGCTTCGTGAGATCTCCCTCGGCGGCACTGGGATACCTTCTAATCAGGCTGTTCCTCACCGCAAGCTCCACCACGGCGTCGCCCAGGAACTCAAACCTCTGGCCGTTCAGCGCTCCGTTGGCTGAGGAATGTGTAAGGGCCTGACGGAGCAGGGCGGAGCGGCGGAAATGCCGCTCCAGCTCCTTGTATCCGTGTGCGTCAGCTGTCACCCTTGTAACGGGCCAGGGCTATGGTAACGTTATGGCCCCCGAAACCAAGGGAATTGCTCAGGGCATTCTGGATCGGGGCCTTCCTGGCGGTTCCGGGCACATAGTCGAGATCGCATCCCTCGTCCGACTCCTCAAGGGTGGCGGTGGGGGGAACGATACCCTCCTTCAGGGCCATGGCGGTGAGCATTATCTCCATGCTTCCGGTGGCTCCCAGCANNGACTTAGTGCTGGAGACCATGACCTTGTCGGCATGGGCCCCCAGGGCGGTCCTTATCGCCTGGGTCTCATTAATGTCGTTGAGCTGGGTGGAGGTGCCGTGGGCGTTCACGTAGTCAACCTGCTCGGGGGTTATCCCTGCGTCCTTCATGGCCATGATCATTGACCTTGCACAGCCCTCGCCCCCCGGCGCCGGGGCGGTTATGTGGTGTGCGTCGCAAGACATTCCCACACCGGTGATCTCGGCTATTATCTCAGCGCCCCTGGCCTTCGCGTGCTCGAGTTCCTCAAGGACCATGATCGCAGCGCCTTCAGCTATCACGAAGCCGGCGCGGTCTTTGTCGAAGGGTCTGGATGACTTCTCGGGCTGATCGTTGAAGGTGGTGCAGAGGGCTTTCATGGAACAGAAACCCCCTACGCTCATCACTGTCAGGGGAGCTTCGCTGCCCCCGGCAACCATGGCGTCTGCCCTGCCCAGACGGATGGCGTCCACGGCGCTGGCTATGGCGTGTGTGCTGGACGCGCAGGCGGTAACAGTGGCGAAGTTGGGGCCCTTCGCGTTAATGTCGATGGCCACCTGCCCCGCCGCCATGTTGCTTATCATCATGGGAACGAAGAGAGAGCTGATTCGGCGGGGGCCACGCTCCATTGAAATGGTGTGCTGCTCTTCGTAGGTCTGCAGCCCCCCCACTCCGCTGCCGATTATCACGCCGATCCTCTCAGGGTCCATGTTGTGTCCGGTGAGCCCGGCATTCTTCCAGGCTTCCCTTGCCGCGACGATGGCGAACTGGGTGTACCTGTCGTTCCTTCTGACTTCCTTGGCGCCGAGGTGCTCCTCTGCGTCGAAGTCCTTCACCTCGCCGGCGACCTGGCTCGTGAACGGTTCCGGGTCGATAACGGATAATCTTCCGATACCGCTCTTTCCATCTACGGCGTTCCGCCAGGCTTCCGAAGGAGTGTTCCCTATAGGGCTCAGCACTCCGAAACCCGTTATCACTACCCGCTTTTCAGACACGGAATTCCTCCCGATGCTCAATCCGGCAAAACGCCGTTCCCAGAGGAACCGGCGTTCTACCGGCCAATCCAATCGACTCAACTATGACTAGGCTTCGATTCCCTTAGAATTAAGGAACTCCACCACTGCGCCAACTGTCTGGAGGTTGTTTCCCTCTTCGTCGGAGATCTTCAGGTTGAACTCGTCCTCGAGGTCCATCATGAGATCGACCATGTCAAGGGAGTCTGCGCCGAGATCGTCCTTGAGATTCGCGGTGGGGGTAACCTCTTCAGGCTTAACGTTGAGTCTGCTTACGATGATTTCAGAGATACGGTTTTCAAGAGACATCATTCTTCCTTTCTCAGGTAGTGAGACCGCCGTCAACGGGCAGTACTGTGCCGGTAATATACTTAGCCGAGGGACTCATGAGAAATGCAACAGCATCGGCGACGTCCTCCGGGCTTCCAAGCTTCCCTGCGGGGATCCGGGACAGATAGTCCTCCACCACCTCCGGGGGAAGTTTCTTCGTCATTTCGGTTTCTATGAACCCCGGGGCCACTACGTTCACCCTTATGCCCCTTGCGGAAAGCTCCCTGGTTAGGGACTTGGACATGCCGATGAGGCCGGCCTTGCTGGCGGCGTAATTGGCCTGCCCGGCTGCGCCCATGAGGCCCACAACGGATGAGATGCTTACGATGGAGCCTTCCCTGGCCCTGATAAGGGACCGGAGAAATGCCCTGGTGACCTTCCAGGCCCCTGTGAGGTTCACATCGAGGACCTGGTTCCACTGGTTCTCGTCCATCCTCATCATCAGCGTATCCCTGGTGATGCCGGCGTTGTTCACTATGCCCTTGACCGGGGGAAGCTGGTCGGAGATCGTCTGGGCAACCTTATCCAGGGCATCCGCGTCGGTGATGTTCACCGTGTAGGGTATGAAACCCTCTCCCAGTTCAGCAGCGGCCTTCGCCAGCTCTTCCTCCAGCATGTCCAGGGCGGCGATGGTCCACCCGTGCTCCATGAGCTTCCTGGAGATCTCCAGCCCTATTCCCCTTGCGGCGCCTGTGACCACCGCGGTGGATCCGTTACTCATCACTGTACCTCACAACCATTCCTCCCCATGTGAGCCCGGCTCCGAAGGCAGCCAGAACGACTGTGAAACCCGGTTTGATGGTTCCGTTGCGGAGGGCTTCGTCAAGGGCGATGGGAATCGAAGCGCTTGAGGTGTTCCCGTACTGATCGATGTTCACGTACACATCCTTCCACTCCAGCCTCAGCACCCTGGCGGTGGACTCTATTATCCTCACGTTTGCCTGGTGGGATATGAGCAGGTCAACGTCCTTGTATGTGAGCCCGTCCTCTTGCAGTGCCTTAAGCGCCGAATCCCTCATGGCCCTCACGGCGCTCTTCATTATCTCCGAGCCGGACATGTGAATGGTATTCAGCTTCTGATCGATGGCCTCGTGGGTCACAGGCATCCTCGAGCCGCTTGCTGGAAGGTCGAGGAGATGGCCCAGTGAACCGTCGGCGCCCCAGTGAACCCCTCCGAGAAGGCCACCGGGACCCTGGCTGCTCACGCAGGCCGCTCCGGCGCCGTCGCCGAACAGGACGCAGGTGTTCCTGTCCTCCCAGTTCACTATGGAGGAGAGTTTTTCGGAACCGATAACGAGGACTCTGTCCAGCATGCCGGACTGGATGAATGCCTTTGCCTGAATAAGGCCGAAGATGAAACCGCTGCATCCGGCTTCGAAATCGTAGCAGGGGACCTTGCCCAGGCCGAGACGGTCTGCCACCAGGGCAGCGGTGTTGGGGAAGGAGTAGTCCGGGGTTACGGTGCCCAGCACAACCGCCTGAACATCTTCCGGAGCCCAGCCTGCGGCCTCCATAGCCCGTTTAGAGGCTTCCACCGACATGTCGCTGTTGGCCATGTCGTCCGGGGCGATGTGCCTCTGCTTGATGCCTGTTCTGGTGGTTATCCACTCATCTGAGGTTTCCACCATTTTCTCAAGGTCATGGTTCGTGAGGGTGTTCTCCGGAGCGAAGTGCCCGGTTCCCACTATGTAGGCTTGTCTATCCTTCAACGGTACTATCCTCCTCCTCGAGCAGTTCAGCCATTTTGGCTTCGATGGCCTCCACGGCGCCGCTTCTTCTGAAATCGGTTGCCGCTGCTATGGCGTTCCTTATGGCAAGGGCCGTGGAACTGCCGTGGGCTACTATGCCAACCCCTTTAAGGCCCAGCAGCGGGGCTCCGCCGTACTCGGCGGCATCGAATTTTTTCCACAACTTGTTGAAGGAGGGCTTCATGAATAGATAGCCCATCCTTGATGTCCACTGCTTCTTCATCTCCAGGTAGAGGGTTCCCCCCACCATGGAGGCTATGGACTCGATGAACTTGACCAGTACGTTTCCCGTGAACCCGTCGGAGACCACTACGTCGGCCTCGCCCATGAGGATTCCGTCCCCCTCGATGTTCCCTCCGAAATTCAGCGGTGAGGAGGTTAGCATCTGATAGACCTCCTTGACCTCAGGGGTGCCCTTCGAAGGCTCGCTGCCCACGTTCAGAAGGCATATCTTGGGAGACTCCACACCGAAAACCAGCCTGGAGTAGATGCTTCCCATGAAGGCGAACTTGTAGAGAAGCTGCGGACGGCAGCCTACATTCGCCCCCACATCAAGGAGTATTGTGGGGTTGCCCACCGTTGGGATGCTGCTTGCCAGGGCAGGTCTGGGAATACCCTTGATCCTCCCCAGGGCGTACATGCTGGCGGCCATCATGGCCCCTGTGTTCCCCGGGCTCACCATGGCGTTAGCCACTCCCTTTCTCTGGAGGCCGGCCATCACCACCATGGAACTGTCGGGCTTCTCCTTCAGCGCTTCCGCCGGATGGTCATCCATGGTGATCACCTGGGAAGCGTGATGGATCTCTATGGGAAGCTTCTGACCCCCGGCCCTGGAAAGCATTCTGGCAAGGGTATCCCTGTTGCCAACGAGGATGACCTTCACACCCTTCTTAAGGCTTCCGGGGCTTTCACGGAAGAACTTCACGGCCCCTTCGACAACTACTCCGGGGCCGTGATCACCGCCCATGGCGTCAAGGGCTACGACTACCTGTTCGTTCAATGCCGCTCTCCGCCCTGATCGGGTCTTCTACTCTTCAACGGGTTCGGTAACCTGGCGGCCATTATAGAAGCCGCAGTGCCTGCATACCCTGTGGGGAAGCCTTGGCTCTCCGCACTGGGGGCAGGCGCTGGTGGACCTTGCGTCTATCTTCCAGTGCCCGCGGCCCTTGTCGCGCCGGGTGGATGAGTGCCTTCTCTTTGGAACTGGCATTGGTGCTCTCTTTCTAACGAGTCTTCGAAGTCAGTCTTCGATACCGTTATCGTGGTTATGGTTGCAGTTTTCTCTATTCCTGTTGATCCCGCATACGGGGCAAAGCCCCTTGCAGCCATCGTCGCAGAGGGGAACCGTGGGAATGGACAGGATGACCGCTTCGCGAACGGCGTCTAATATACTAAGGGAACCATCGTTATGCGAGACCGGCTCAACCTCGGGGTCCTCAAGCATTTCCGGGTCCCAGGAATAGATGCGCTCTATGTATTCAACTACCTTGCAGGTGGCCGGGTCCAGGCATCTGGCGCACTGGGCGGAGAACTCGGCCTCGAGGTCTCCCCTGACCACTATCTCGTTCTCTGTCCTGGTAACATCCAGGCTGAGAACACCCTGCCTGGAAAGGGGAACGACCTCTGGTATTTCCCAGTCGACTTCCTCCATATCCAGGGTGAAGTTCTCCCTGGTGACTCCCCTGGGTATGGAGTTGATGGCCAGGGATAGCGTTTTCTGTGTTAGTTTCATGCCGGTTCAGCCCCTCCGGAAGTCCCGGGCCATGGCCTCTTCGATGCGGCGGTTCTCCTCCGCCGAGGGAGACTGAACGTAGATGCGAGCCAGGGGCTCGGTGCCGCTGAGCCTTACCAGGACCCATGAGTCCTCGCCGAGAGAGAGCTTCACTCCGTCGGTCCTGTCAATCCCCGTAACTGGAAGGCCTGCGGCTTCGGTTATGTTCCCTGTGAAGAGGGTTTCCTCGATCCGGGCCCTCATACCCCCGGAAAGTGGAAGGTCGAGCCTTGTGTTCCACAACCTGCCGTGGCGGCTCCAGAGATCCTGGAGCAGCTCCCCAAGCCCCTTTCCCCTGTGGCAGACCATTTCGCATGCCAGAAGACAGGCAAGGACTCCGTCCTTCTCTGGAACATGGGTGCCAAGGGAGAGACCGCCGCTCTCCTCACCGGCCAGGAGAACCCCTCCCCTGATCATCTCAGCTCCGAGATGCTTGAACCCCACTGGCGTAACCTGAACCTCGATGCCCCTTGCCAGGGCAGCCCGATCAACGATGCTCCCGGTGGTAATGGACCGCACAACCCGGCCTGTCATGCCCCTGTCCGCAAGGTACTCGAGGAGCAGGGCCATGAAATCGTGGGGGGTAACATATACCCCGTTCTCGTCCACCAGACCGAACCTGTCGGCATCGCCGTCGGTGGCCACGCCTATGGAAGCTCCGCTTCTGGATACGCTGGCAGAAAGGTCCCTCAACCCCTGTTCGTTGGGTTCGGGATGCTCCCTGCCGGCGAACAGCGGATCCCTGGCGCCGTTCAGTACCCTCACGGCGGCCCCCAGATCGATCAGCTTCCTGTCGGTAACCCCGCTGCCGGCTCCGCTGAACGCGTCGTAGACCACCCTCAGCGAACCGTGTTCCCTGAATGCCGAAGGCGTTATGAAGCCTTCGATATCCTCAAGATAGGGGCTTATGAAATCGTGCTCCGTGACGGAACCGCCCTCCCTTTCCGGAAGCGCGGTTCCCGCTTCAACGAGTTCCTCTATCCTGGAAGTGTCCTCCCCGGAGGCTGGGCCGCCGTGGAAAGGGCTGAACTTGATCCCGTTATAGAGAGGGGGATTATGGCTGGCGGTGAAATTGATGACGCCTCCCAGCCTCCCCTTCCTGCATCCGTGGGACAGAATCGGAGTTGGCACCGGCCCCGGTGACAGGAATACCCTGAATCCCCTTGATGCAAGCAGTTCAGCGGTTTCCGACGACAGCTCCGGAGAGAGGAACCTGCAGTCTCCGCCAACTGCAACCGAATCGTGCCCTGTTTCCGCAAGCCTTGCACCGATGGCTTCAACGACAGCCATGGCCTTTTCCCAGGTGAACTCCCTGGATATCACACCCCTCCAGCCGGAGGTTCCGAACTTGATCGTCATGGGTTACTCCTCGTTAAGGAATGCCAGGGCGCTCAGTATGACCTGATCGTGGGGGGCCATGACCTCGTAGTACCTGTTCATGGGCCATTCGCGAAGGGCTATCTCCCTGAGAAGGGCCCTCTCGATGTAGACAATGCTTTCCTGGAACTCATCTTCGGTGTACTCCACACCCTCTTCGGCCAGATAAGCCCTGAACTGGTTCAGAACCAGCTGATCCGGCCAGAAGTCCAGAGGTATGTCGTTCTCCAGTGTATAGTCCACTGCGAAGGTAAAGAAATGGCCGTCGAACTCCAGATCGGCAACCAGATTGACACTGAAGGAATCGGGTTCTATGACCACGTCGGGAATAATGCCCCAATCCTCCTCGGCGCCCTCCTCAAGGAAGTCATCCAGTAGAGTTCTGTCAATGCTCCTGCCGCTGGGGGTGTAGTACCTGGCGGTGGTCAGTTTTACTCCATAGTGGCCGATCCCGGGGTATTCCCCCAGATCGGAGAGGGACTGCACGGACCCTTTTCCAAAAGTCCGGCTGCCGAACAGGGTTGCCACGCCCTGGTCCTGGAGCGCTCCGGCGAGTATCTCGGACGAGCTTGCGCTGCCTCCGTCCACCAGGATGGCAAGCTCTCCGTCGTAGAGAACTCCCCTTCTGGTACGGTAGACGAACTCCCCCACAGCCTGACCCTGCGTGGTGACCACCACCGCTCCCGCAGGAAGGAAGATGTCCGCCACATCGATGGAGGGGAGCATAAGGCCGCCGGAGTTGCCCCTGATGTCCAGGATCATGTTGTCGGCGCCCTGTGCGGCCAGTTCGTTCACCGCGGTGAGGACCTCGTCCGCCGATTCCTCGCTGAACCTGGAGAGCCTGATGTAGCCCACACCGGGTTCAAGCATGAAATGGGCCGATACCGACGGGAAATCAATAACGTCTCGTTCTATGGGAAACACTATCTCTTCGTCCATTCCCGGGCGCTCAACTGTGAGTTCCACCACGGTGCCGCCGGGACCCCTGATGTGGCTCACCGCTTCGGTGGTGGTGATCCCCTCGGTGGACATATCGTCTATCATAACTATCCTGTCGCCGGCCTTCATGCCGGCCCTGTAGGCAGGGGTGCCCTCTATGGGTGAGATCACTGTAAGCCATCCGTCGCGCTGCCCCAGGGTGATCCCTACACCCTCAAATGAGCCTTCCAGCTGTATCTGCAGATTCTCGAACTCTTCCGGGGTCAGCAGCACGCTGTTGGGATCCAGGGACTGGAGCATTCCCTGCAGGGCCTCCTCGATGAGTTCCCTGCTCTCCAGTGAGTCAACATAGGATGATTTCACAAGGCCGTACACATCGAAGAAAAGCTCCAGGGATGAGGCCCTTTCCGCGGGGGTTTCCACTATACCGGCACTTGCTTCCCTGGGCATTCCCAGGACCAGCGCCGCCGTTGCGAGGAGCGTTCCTGTTACCGCCGCGACCCATCCGGGCACGAGATCCTTCATAATCCTGCTACCTTTCTTTCCTCGCCCCTTCGTACAACCTCGCCGAGGATGAGGGCGTTCTGTTCCCCTGGCGCAAGCATTCCGTCAACCACCAGGAACCTTTCCGGTTCCCCGGCGGCCAGTTCAAGGTATCCCTCTCTCACCCTGCGGTGAAAGGCGAGGTCTTCCATTTCAATCCTGTCCAGCTTCCTTCCGGAACTGCTCATCCTGCGGAAGCCCTCCTCCGGGTCGAGGTCCATGAGAACCGTGAGATGGGGTTTCAAGCCGCCGGTGGCAAGCAGATTTGCTGCTCTTATCCCATCGAGTTGGATCCCCCTGCCGTAGCCCTGGTAGGCCATGGTTGCATCGCCGTACCTGTCGCAGAGGACCACCGCGCCCCGGCTGAGCGCCGGGCTCACCACAAGGTCCACATTGGCTGCGCGCCCTGCGAAGTAGAGCATGAGCTCCGTCAGCGGCGGAACCGTAAGACCCGGGTCGAGAAGCAGCCCCCGGATCCTCTCGGAAATGTCAGGCCCTCCGGGCTCGCGGGTGAAAACCGTTTCACACCTTCTTTGCCGGAGGGCCTCAAGCAGATCTCTGCACCGGGAAGACTTGCCCGATCCCTCAACTCCCTCGAAGGTAAGAAAAAGACCGGGCAAATCAGCTCCTATTTCTTCTCAGCCTTCTTCTCGGCCTTCTTGTTCCCGTAGGTTTCGATGTACTCTTCCGTCATCCTGTGGCACTGGTCGTCGTAGTACTGCACGGGAGGGGACTTGAAGAAGTAGCTGGAGGGAGCCTCGATGGCTCCGCTGAGACCGTTGTCCAGCGCCAGCTTGGCGCAGCGTACTGCATCGATTATCACACCGGCGCTGTTGGGGCTGTCCCAGACCTCGAGCTTTGCCTCCAGGTTCAGGGGAACGTCTCCGAAGCTGGTGCCCTCCATGCGTATGTAGCACCACTTCCTGTCATCGAGCCACTCAACGTAGTCGCTGGGGCCGATGTGTACGTTCCTGGGCATCATTCCGCCGGGGATCTGGCTGGTAACGGCATTGGTCTTGCTTATCTTCTTTGACTCCAGCCTCTCCCTTTCAAGCATGTTGAGGAAGTCGGTGTTTCCCCCCACGTTGAGCTGATAGGTGCGGTCGAGCCTTACGCCCCTGTCCTCGAACAGCCTGGTAAGGACCCTGTGAAGAATGGTAGCTCCCACCTGGCTCTTGATGTCGTCGCCCATTACGGGAAGGTTCTTGTCGCGGAACCTCTTCTGCCAGTAAGGTTCACGGGCGATGAACACCGGAATGGCGTTGACGAAGGCGCATCCGGCTTCCAGGATCTGTTCCACGTACCACTTGGTGGCCTCTTCGCTGCCCACTGGAAGGTAGCTTACCACCACATCGGTCTTGGTTTCCTTGAGAATGCCAACGATGTCCGCCGTGGGGCCGGGGGCCTTTTCGATCACCGGCTTGAGGTACTTGCCTATGCCGTCGTGGGTCATCCCCCTGCTTACCGTGACGCCGGTCTTGGGAACGTCGCAGAGCTTGATGGTGCAGTTGGGATCGGCGAAGATGGCCTCGCTGAGATCCTTGCCGACCTTGGTCACGTTGATGTCGAATGCTGCGGAGAACTCCACATCCTTAACATGGTAGCCGCCGAGGTTCACGTGCATGAGCCCGGGAACCTTGTCCTCGTCCTTGGCGTTCTTGTAATACTCAACGCCCTGGACCAGGCTGCTGGCGCAGTTGCCAACTCCGATTATTGCCACCCTCACTTTTTTAGACATTCAATTATCCTCCCTGACGGGTATTGTCGAATGGAAGCAGCCCCCTAGTCCAGGGGGAGTCCCCTTCCATCCACTGTAACTTTCACAAGCCTCTGAAGCGCAGTGATCCAGGAACCGGCGGCAACCGCTGCGCAGCTCCATAGAATGACCCTCGTTCCCCAGGGCAGCAGGGAAGCGAAGACTATTCCGGCGATCAGAAGGACCAGCCTTTCGGTCCTTGTGAAAAGCCCTACCTTGCACTCTATCCCAAGTCCCTCGGCCCTGGCCCTTACATAGCTCACCATGAGGGAGCCTCCCATGGCCGCTGGAACTATAAACAACAAGCTATCATGTTCATTTCCGGCTTTTCCGGCAAGCACCGCGGTGAATATCAGTATTTCCCCCACCCTGTCCAGCGAGGAATCCAGTGCCGCTCCGCCCTTGGAAACGGAACCCGTCATCCTTGCAATGCTTCCATCCACCGCGTCGAACAGACTTCNNTTCCGGCGATCAGGACGAGCCCGCCGGCGAGGAATGAACCCCTGTAGACCAGCCATGAGGCGCAGAGGGTGATGAACAGGCCTGCGAGTGTTGCCCCCGCCGGGGTTACCCCCAGCCTCACAAGAAGCGATACCAGAGGCTTAAGCAGACCTTTCAGGGCGTTCCTGACCTTCTCCAGGTTCATCGGGGCGCTCCTTCTACAAGAAGTGTTATCTCCCCCTTCGGGGAGGTTCCGGAATATCTATCGGCAAGCTCCGAAAGGGTACCCCTCACCGTTTCCTCGTGCATCTTGGTAAGCTCCCGGGCAACACAGCAGCGCCTCTCTCCCATTACGGAAAGCAGTTCCCCCAGTGTTCTGGCAAGGTGGTGAGGCCCTACATAGTATGCAAGGGTTCCGGTATAGGACGCCATCTCCACGAAACGCTTCAGCCTTTTACCCTTCTTGACGGGAGGGAAACCCTCGAAGGCGAACCTGTCGGTGGGCAGACCGGAGAGCACCAGGGCGGCTATCACAGCAGATGGCCCCGGGATCATGGTCACCCGGGCTCCAAGGGTAATGGCCAGTGAAACGGCCCTGTATGCAGGGTCGGATATCCCCGGGGTCCCGGCGTCGCTGGCCATTGCCACGGTAAGACCCTGCCTGAGGAACTCCTCTATCTGGGGAAGCCTTCCGCCTGCGTTGTGGTCGTGGTAGCTGTAAAGCCTTTTTCTGTCGGGAACGAACCTGCCGGTACGCCTGGTGTCCTCGGCCATCACTGCGTCGGCGCCGCTGAGGGCTTCCAGCGCCCTGGGGGATATATCATCGAGATTGCCTATGGGGGTGGCCACCAGGACCAGTCTTCCCGGAGCTGTTTCAGTCACGGTTCTCCAGTCTCCTGCGCAGATCGTTTATCCTTTCGATACGGGCGCTGGTGGAGTCCTCGTCCTTTGAAAGCACCACCTTCATGGTCATTCCCTCGGTGACCCCTGGGGGTAGATATGCTTCCGGAAGGTGCCAGCCGAAACCTCCCGGGGCCAGTATCACCGCTATCCCAGACTCTATCCTGTCAAGGTCAACCTCGAATACGCTCTCGCCGCTTCTATCCACCGTGGCCTCCTTCGCTCTACTCGTCTTCCTCGTCGTCGCGCCACACGTTCCCGCCCAGGATGGACTGGGCTATGTTCTTTATGTGGTCCCCTGCCCTCTCGCAGTACTCTATGAAGTCCAGTATGGCCAGACCCGTGAGGTTGGAAACTCCGTATGTTGCCAGGGACCGGCTGTAGTTGTCTCGGGCCTCCTCCTCTATCTGGTTCAGCCTGCCCTCCAGTTCCAGGACCTTCTGAGCGGACTGGATATCATGGGTTTCCAGGGCCTGAACGATGCAGCTCACCATTTTTCGCAGGACCCTGAGCGACTGGCCTGCGGCGGAAGATAGGGGGCCGTCGTCCTCCAGCACGTTTCCCTTAACCCTCTTCCTGGCTTCGACCATGTTAACGGAGTGGTCGGATACCCTTTCGATGTCGTTGATGGAATGGAGTATCACAGGAAGGGTCAGGCTCTGCTCCTGGGAGAGGTTCGTGCCGAAAAGCCTGGTGGCATAGATGGTCATGTCCCTCTGCATGTCGTCCACGCTGTCCTCCATGGAGAAGATCCTTTTGGGGTTGTGCTTCCCCGAGAGGAAATGCTCAGCGCCCCAGATGAGCCCCTTCCCGGAAAACCTGGCCATGACCGCCATTTCCCTGTTCAGGGTGTCTATGGCCAGCGCAGGGGAATCCAGCAGGTTCACGTCGAGATGGAGTTCAGGATGTCTACTCTCGATCTCCTCCTGCCCGGCTGGAAGGATCAGTCTGCAGAGCTTTGCCACAAGCGGCACCAGCGGAAGGAACACGATGCAGTTCACTATGTTGAAAATGGTGTGGGCGTTGGCAACCTGCCTCACCGGATCGTCGCTGGTCTTCCGTACTATCTCCATGAAGAACCCGTTGGGATCCAGTATGAAAACGGCGAAGTAAGCCGCACCGATCATCTTTATCAATGTATGGGCCATGGCGGTCTGCCTGGCGTTCCTGTTGCTGCCTATGGAGGCAAGCTGGGCGGTAACGGTGGTTCCGATGTTGTCTCCAAGCACCAGGAAGAAAGCTCCCTGCAAACCTATGAGCCCTGAACCTGCCAGTGTCATGGTAAGGCCCACGGTGGCGCTGGAGCTCTGCACCAGAAGGGTAACCACCATTCCCGCGAAGATACCCAGCAGCGGACTCCTGCTGAAGCTGGTGAAGAACTCCCGCACCGGTGCGCTTCCCTGCAGGGGTTTCATCACTCCGCTCATGGTGGTCATGCCCAGGAAAAGGAGACCGAGGCCTGTGAGAGCCCTTCCCCACATCTGTCTCCTGGGATTCCTGGAAAAAGCGGAAAAGGCGAAACCCACCCCTATCATGGGGTATGCGTAGGCTGTTACCTTGAAGGCAATCAGCTGGCCTGTGATGGTGGTTCCGATGTTCGCTCCCAGGATCACGCCTATGGCCTGCTCCAGACTCATGAGGGCGCTGTTGACGAAACCAACGGTTATCACGGTGGTAGCGCTGGAACTCTGGATCAGTGCGGTAACGAAGGCCCCTGCGGCAACACCCATTATCCTGTTCCTGGTAAGGGCCTTGAGGATGGCCCGCATGCGGTTTCCGGCTACCTGCTGCAGGTTCGATGACATGAGCTGCATTCCCATGAGGAAGATCGCCAGCCCTCCGAATATCTGGAACGCTATCGCCCGAATGTCCAGGGAAACCATATGGAACGTAGAGGATGACTGAACGCCGTCGTGGTCGGTAACCGTCGCGGTCACAGCCACTTCGCCCATTCTGCCAAGGGACAGACCGACCCTGGCGATGCCGCTGGAATCGGTCTCCACCAACAGGCCCTCGGACCGTTCTTCGCTGAGGGTCAGGCAGCCCTCCGCCGGAAGCAGCTCGGCGCTGCCGCCGGTGACCGCGAAGTACACCGGATAGTCGGTAACGGGATTCCCTGAACGAGCGGAGGTAAGCCTTATCTCCAGCGGGGACTCCAGCTCAGAACCGGAATTACCGTGGTCGGTGTATTCCAGCCGCTCCATGACCAGCGCACTATCCGCCGAGGCGGAAAATGCAATGATGAGAAGAAGCGGCAGCAGGAGCTTCACGAACCCGCCGCCCTACTCATCGTACTCTTCGCCGTGCCAGATGCCTCCTCCGAGTATGGACTGGGCGATGTTCTTGATGTGGTCTCCCGCCCTTTCGCAGTACTCGATGAAGTCCAGTATGGCAAGGCCGGTGAGGTTGGAAACGCCGTAGGTGGCCAGGGATTTGCTGTAGTTGTCCCGTGCTTCCTGTTCTATCTGGTTCAGCCTGCCCTCCAGAATGAGGACCTGCTGTGCGGCGCTTATGTCGTGGGTCTCAAGGGCGGCAACGATGTGTTTCACCATTTTCCGCACCACTATGAAGGCCTGGCCGGCGGCTGCGGACAGGGGCCCNNAGTACTCTATGAAGTCCAGTATCGCAAGACCTTCAAGGTTGGAAAGACCGTAGGTGGCCAGGGACCGCCCGTAGTTCTCCCTTGCCTCTTCCTCGATGAGGTTCATACGGCCCTCGAGTTCCAGGACCTTCTGGGCGGCGTCGATATCCTGGGATTCAAGCGCCAGAACGATGTTGGCGACCATCTTCTTCAGCACCTTCAGCGACTGGCCGGCGGCGGCGGAAAGCGGGCCCTCGCTCTCCAGAATGTTCCCTTTCACCCTTTTCCTCGCCTCCACCATGTTCACCGAATGGTCGGAGACCCTTTCGATATCGTTCACCGAATGGAGGATCACCGGCAGGGTAAGGCTCTGCTCGTCGGAGAGGTTCGACTTGAACAGCTTGGTGGCGTATACGGTCATGTCGCGCTGCATGTCGTCAACGCTGTCCTCCATGGAGTATATGGCCTTGGGATTGTGCTTTCCCGTGAGGAAATGCTCAGCCCCCCAGATGAGACCCTTCCCTGAGAACTTTGCCATGACCGCCATCTCCCTGTTAAGGGTGTCCAGGGCAAGCGCCGGGGAATCAAGGAGGTTCAGATCGAGGTGCAGCTCCGGATGCCGGCTCTCGATCTCCTCCTTCCCCGCGGGAAGCACCAGCCTGCACAACTTAGTGAGCAGGGGCACAAGGGGAATGAACACTATGGTGTTAACAACGTTGAAGATGGTGTGGGCGTTGGCCACCTGCCGCATCGCGTCGGAAGAGGTTCGTCGGATGGCATTAAGGAAGAACCCGTTCTCGCTGGATGCCAGAATGGCGAAATATGAAGCTCCCAGAAGGTTGAACAGGGTATGGGCCATAGCCGCCTGTCTGGCGGTGCGGCTGCTTCCTATGGCCGCCAGCTGGGCGGTTATGGTGGTACCTATGTTGTCGCCGAGCACCAGGAATACCGCCCCCTGAAGACCAACAAGCCCTGAACCCGCGAGGGTCATGGTAAGGCCCACCGTGGCGCTTGAACTCTGAACGATCACGGTAACCAGGGTGCCGGCGAAGATCGCGAGAAGGGGANNTGGCGCTGGAGCTCTGGACCAGGACTGTGACCAGTGTTCCGGCGATTATCGCCAGAATGGGATTGGTGCTGAAGGTGGTGAAGAACTCACGGACAGGGGCGCTTCCCCTCAGCGGCTTCATCACGCCGCTCATGGTGGTCATTCCAAGGAAGAGCAGACCAAGTCCCATGAGGGCCTTCCCCCACATACGCCGCTTGGCACTCTTTGAAAAGGCCGAGAACCCGAAACCGATTGCGATCATCGGAAAGGAGTAGGCTGTTACCTTGAAGGCTATGAGCTGCCCGGTTATGGTGGTTCCGATGTTCGCCCCAAGAACCACCCCGACCGCCTGTTGAAGGGTCATCAGAGAGCTGTTCACGAACCCCACGGTAATAACGGTTGTTGCGCTGGAACTCTGCACCAGGGCCGTTACCAGGGCTCCGGCGGCCACCCCCATGAACCTGTTCGATGTGAGGGCTTTCAGAATTGTCTTCATCCTGTTGCCTGCAACGCTCTGAAGGCTGGAGGACATCATCTGCATTCCCAGGAGGAATACCGCAAGACCGCCGGCGATCTGGAATGCTATGGCCGTAACATCCAGGGAGACTATGCTGAAGGACGCCGTTGAAGGGGTGCCGTCGTCGTCGGTAACGCCGGCGGTCACTTCGATCTCTCCCATCTTGCCGAGTTCCAGGTCTGCGGTGGCTATACCTTCCCCGTTCGTGTGAACGATGAGCCCCTCCGCTGATTCCTCGTCCATGGAGTAGAAGCCGGTGGCGGGAACCAGCTGGCCGTCTCCCTGGTGAACGCTGAAATGAACTGGATAGTCCTCAACGGGACGGCCGGTAACGGTGGATGTGAGCCTTACTGACACTCCACCTTCGAGGACGGATTCCGATTTTCCGTGATCTGAGTATTCAAGCGCTTCCAGCTGCAGACGGCTGTCCGCCAGCGACATGGCCGGAACCAGAAAAAGCAGCAAAAACAGAACTTTCAACAGCACCCCCTCTGTCGAATGTGATGATTCAGTGAACGGTCATGGGATCGGTTACCTGCGGCGCAAATATAGCAAATTCGATGCCGGACCCGCAGCTACTGTATCCGTCTGCGAAATGGTGTTATTTTAACGCCATGAATACTGTGAAAAGCCTTCTGGAAGCCATGAGACTGAAAGCGTGGACCAAGAACACCTTCGTGTTCGCAGCCCTGCTCTTCGGGAAGCTATGGACCGTGAACGCTCTTCTGGAAACCCTTGCCGCCGCCCTGGGATTCGGCCTTATCTCGTCGGCGGTGTACCTGATGAACGACACGGTGGACAGGAAAAAAGACCGTCTCCATCCCGTGAAGAAGAACAGACCGGTGGCCTCGGGAAGGCTTTCCCCGGCGGCGGCGCTCTCCGCGGCGGCGGTGCTGGCATCGGCTGCCCTTTCGCTCTCCTGGGTGTTCTTTCCCTGGCTGGCCTTCGTCTACACCGTTTATCTGCTCATGCAGGCCGCCTACTCCCTCAGGCTCAAGAACGTGGTGATACTTGACTGCATCCTCATCTCAATGGGCTTCGTTCTAAGGGCCCTGGCCGGAGTGGCGGTGCTCCATGATTCCGGTGAGATCATCGAGCTTTCGCCATGGCTTGTTATATGCACGTTCTTCCTGGCTCTGATGATGGCATTCGCGAAAAGGCGCCACGAGCTTGCATCCATGCGCGGGGAAGCCGAGCACCACAGGAAGAACCTTAAGGAATACTCCATTCCCATGCTGGACCAGATAATAGGGATAACCGCCGGCACCAGCCTCCTTGGATACTCGATCTATACGGTGAGCGACAGGACCGCCGAGGTGGTATCCCCCTGGCTCTGGGTAACGATACCCTTCGTGGCGTACGGAGTGTTCAGGTACCTTTTCATAGTGTACTCACTGGGTCTGGGGGGCAGCCCCGACAAGATCCTCCTCAAGGACGGCCCCCTGAAGGTCAACCTGCTTCTCTGGCTGGCCACCGTGGCCATCATACTTCTCAAAGAGTCCGGAATGATATGAGGTCCCTCCGGGTCCGGGCCCACGCCAAGCTGAACCTGGGCCTCAGGATCACGGGCCTTCGCCCCGACGGATTCCACGCCATTGAGAGCGTTTTCTCCCAGATCACCCTTTTCGACGAGCTTTGCGTGGAGATAACCGATGACCCTGGGAGGATTTCCCTTGTCTGCTCCGGGATCCAGTCCCCACGGGATGAGAGCAATATCGTATGGAAGGCTGTTGAGCAGTTCCGGAAGTCAACCGGGTACGGCAAGGGAGTAGCGCTGACACTCCACAAAAGGATACCGTCACCAGGTGGCCTTGGCGGAGGCAGCAGCGACGGAGCGGCGGTTCTGGCCGCCATGAAAGAACTCACCGGGAGCAGTGTCGACCTTATGGGGGCTGCTGAGGCCCTGGGGAGCGACGTTCCATTTTTCCTCGCTGGATGCCCGTCGGCGCTGGTGAGGGGAAGGGGCGAACTGGTGACCCCCTGCACCCTTCCGGACTACCATGCCGTTCTGGTGAACTGCATGGAGAACATACCCACTCCCCTGGCATACAGGCTGTGGGATGAGCACAACGGACACTTGACAGGAGCAGGGCCCGTAAATCATTATACCGCCCTGAATTTTGGAGTTTGGCATGAGGGTAAGCCTTTCCCTGTCGAACTCGGCAACCACTTCCTGACGGTGCTTTCGAAGCGATACAGGGGGGTGGCGGAAACAGCGGCCGATCTGGCGGAGATCTCCGGGAACTGGGGTCTCAGTGGATCGGGGCCGGTTTTCTACGCCCTTTTCGCCGAAGAAACTGCGGCCATGGAGGCGGAGGAGCGTCTTCGCGGGAAGTACCCGTGGGTGTTCCGGTGCCGGTCAAGGCAGATTGGGGCGTCGTCAAATGGTTNNAAGACACAGGGTTTTGGTCCCTGCATTGGGGGTTCGAGTCCTCCCGCCCCAGCCAGCTTTCCCGTAAGTTACGAAAGGACATAGTAATGCCGATCCAGTTGAATTTGCAGAAGCGTGTGAAACTCGGTTCCAGGGAGTCCAGAAGGCTCCGCAGGGCCGGTTTCCTTCCAGGCGTGATCTACGGAGGCATCAAGAACGAGGAATCCGTGAAAATGGAGACCCACGAGTTCATGTCGAAGATCGGTTATGCCAAGTCACTGGGCATCGTCGAGCTTAACCTCGACGGCACCGTCCACAAGAGCATCATCAAGGACGTTCAGTGGGATTCCCTTTCCGACATGCCGGTTCATATGGACTTCCAGGTGGTCTCCGACGATCAGCTGGTCACCGTTCCGGTACCGGTTCATCTCGAGGGAAACCCCAAGGGCGTTCTCATCGATGGCGGCATCCTGGATCATACCATGTATGAAGTGATGGTTACCGTCAGGGCCGCCGACATCCCCCACGAGCTGATCTTCAACGTTGAGCACCTCAGGCTCAACGAAAGGCTTCACCTCTCTGAAGTAACCCTCCCCGAGGGCCTTTCGGTGGACCTTACCGCTGACCCCGTGATCGCAACGGTGATACCTCCCAAGACCCTGAAGCTTGCCGAAGAGGAAGAAGAGGCTGAGGGAGAAGAGGGCGAAGCAGCCGGTGCCGGCGGCGAAGAGGCCGCGGAAGAAGCCGGAGAGTAGCGGATCCCGGTGGATGTTTCAGCCGGGGGCATCGGCATTGTCCTCTGCCTTGGCAACCCCGGGCTGAAGTACGCGATGACATGGCACAACGCCGGATTCTGGGTGGCCGACATACTGGCCAGGGAATCCGGCGTTTCCTTCAAGAGGGGCGGAGCCTTCGAGATAACCTGGCTCCCTGGCGGCGTGAGCCTGGCCAAGCCCTCAACCTACATGAACGAGAGCGGCAGGGCCGCGGGAGCCGTCCTCACATCGAAACAGATGGACCCCGGGAACATGCTGGTGGTCTGCGACGACGTTAACCTCCCCGTGGGTTCCCTGAGGCTCAAGGCCTCGGGCTCCGCAGGGGGCCAGAACGGACTGAAGGACATAATAGAAGTGCTGGGAACCCAGGACTTCCCCAGACTGAGGCTTGGCATCGGTCCGAAGCCTGAGAGAATGGACCTGGCGAAGTACGTTCTCTCGAAGGTTCCCCGGCAGCTCCAGGAAACAGCCTCCCTGATGGCTCACAGAGCCGCCGACTGCGTTCTTGAAGCCGTCAGGAACGGTGTAGATTCCGCCCAGTCCATTTACAACGGTACCGGCTCATCCGATTAAGGAAAAAGGGGGCCGCCAGCACGGCGGCCCCCTGAAGGAAAACCACTCTTACATGGTAGCTGAGAGCAGCCCGAACAGTGCGAACCCCGTGGCAAGGGCATCGGCGCCGTTCAGTGTCATCTCCATGTTGATGGAACCGTTCTCGAAGCCGCCGTTCCACCTGATGATGACATCGGAACCCACTTCAGGGAGATCGGCTCCCGCAGGGCTGAAGGCCATGATCATTGAGATGTAGCCAGCCAGGCTCATCTCACCGGCCATGTCGCCGTTGGCCTCAAGGCTTGCCGGATCGTAGTTGCCTGAAACCACACCGGGCAGATGCATGGGCTCCGGGGCCATCTCGAGGAGAAGGGCGCCGTCGTGAACGGTCATCCAGTAGTCGAAGTTCATGCTGGTAAGGGTATCGGCCTCGATGGACATGGACATGGAATAGTAATCCACGCCGTCGAGCTGGACCACGCCCCTGTCCTCCATCGTGAACATACCGTCCACCTCGGGCATGTCGTCGAACATCGAAGTGACTATCTCCGTGTACTCCGTGTAGGTGGCGGCTATTTCCTCCAGCGACATCTCGCCGGGCATTTCATAGGCTGCCACCAGGTGCAGGGGATAATCCCTGTAAAGGGCAACGCCTGCGTTTCCGGCCATCGAGGCCCAGAACCTCATGTTGTCTTCGGGGAAGTCCGCTGCGAACACGTTCATGAAGGCGCTTGTGATGCCGTATGCCATTTCCTCGGGCATCCTGAACCGCACAGTGGCAAGGTCGCCTGCGGGGAGCAGCTCCAGCATGTCCCTTCCGCCCACTGGAACAAGCATTTCCGCAAGCTGGGAGCCTTCTGTGAAGGAAACATGCTTCCTCACGGTGAAGTCCTCCGGGCCTATCTCCATGGTTACCGTCATCCGGTCAGCCTGGGTGAGGACCATCTCGATGCCGTCCATGTAAACGTCCATGATCCCGGGGAGGAAGTCGGGCATTGTGGGATCCTCGTTGAATCCCTGCATCATCATTGCCCTGGCCATTGGCATCTGGGCGGCGACCATGGGGCCTATCATGGCGAAGTTCACGTCCATCGTGAGGCTGGTGGGGGGAACATCGTATCCATCGGAGGAAAGCTGCCCCAGCAGACCTTCCACCTTAGCCAGGGACATGGTCATGATGGCCACGCCCTGCGATCCGGTGATGTATATCGTTCCGTCGCCGGTATCGATGGAGTACACTGGATTGCCGTCGATAGGCTCTTCGTCGGTAAACTCGGCTCCCATTTCCTCCATCAGCGAGAGGAAGAGGGGAAGGTCAGGAGCGGAGACCGCCATGCCCATGCTGTTGGGCATTGCATTCTCCATCCAGAACACTATCACTCCACTGGGATCGAATCCGTACCTCTCGGGCATGGAATCCAGCGATGATATAGCGAGCTGTTCGCATATCAGCCCCTCGAGGAGACCCACACCGAGAATGGGCGCGCCCTCCTCTATGTAGCCGTCGATGTTCCTGACCACCCCGGCGGGATCGTTCAGGGTAACCACCATCATGGCGTTCTCCGGGACCAGGGAAAGGGGATTCGCCTGTTCGGAAGGCTCCTCTCCGCACCCCGCCATTAGCAGCGCTCCAGACAGTACAAGCACTAAGATCCTTTTCATACGAAACTCCCTTCCAAGAGCTCTAAGACCCTACCTCCCATACTGTAATAAAACCGTTACCTCATTGTCAAAAAAACGGGGGTTTGCCGGGGGTTTCCCATCCGTTAGAATTGAAGTTATGAACAGCAGTCCCGATCTTTTCAGCACCATAGAAAAGGGCTCCACAAGGGTCCTCTTCCTGGATACGGAAACCACCGGCCCCGACCCCTCCGCGGCGGAGGTCTGCGAGGTTGCCTTCATCCTGGCGGAGTACAGCGGTTTTTCTGAAACAGGCCCCTGCAGAAGGTTCGAGTCCCTGGTGAAACCATCCTCCCCCATTCCACCTGAGGCGTCGGCGGTTAACGGGATCAGCAACAGAATGGTCGAGAACGCCCCGGCGGCCGCAGAGATCAGGGAACAGGTTGAGAGCATCGCCTCTCAGGCTGATTACATAGCCGCGCACAACCTTCCCTACGACTACGCCATTCTGAAAAGGCAGTATCCAGGGGTCTTCAGCAGGTTCGCGCCGAGTACCAGGATAGATACCCTCAGGCTTTCAAGACACATCTGGCAGGACATCCCGTCCCACTCCCTGCAGGCCCTGAGGTACCGGTTCGAGCTTGATCTCAACCTCCAGGGCGACGCTCACCGGGCAATGTTCGACACGGAACTGGTGAGAGAACTGCTGCACCATTCCTTCAGGCAGCCCCAGCTGAGCCATTTGGACGACGACTGGAACGGCCTCGTGGAACTAATCGCCTCTCCCCTGGAAGTGAAGATCTTTTCCTTCGGTAAGTACAGGGGCAGCCTCGTGGAAGACACAGTGGCCGGAGACCCGGACTATATCAGATGGCTGATAAGGCAGAAGTGGCTCTCCGAAGAACACCCCGACCTCTACCATACCATCCTTCGAAAGGCTGGAAACTCCAAATGACATCAAGCTGGCTGGTAAAGGGAGGCAACCGTATCCAGGGCACACTCATGCCCTCTGGAAGCAAGAACGCCGCACTGCCGGACCTTGCCGCCACCCTGCTCACCCGGGACAGAGTTACCCTCAGGAACTGCCCGGACATCATGGACGCAAGGGCAATGACAGGGCTTCTCAGGGACCTGGGCGCCGAAGTTGAGGAGAACCGGGAGGAGTCCACCGTAACGGTGACGGCCTCTTCCATAGATCCGGAGAACCTCGACGAAGGCAGATCCAGGGCCATAAGGGCCTCAATACTCCTGGCGGGTCCCCTGGTTGCCAGGACAGGCTCGGTGGAGCTTCCTCCCCCTGGGGGCGACGTAATAGGAAGAAGGCGGCTGGACACCCATTTCCTGGTTCTTGAAAAGCTCGGAGCAACGGTCTCCTATAGGGGCAGGATGATCAGGGTGGAGGCAAAGGACGGCCTCACGGGAACCGACATCCACCTCGACGAGCCCAGCGTAACCGCTACGGAGAACGCCATAATGGCAGCGGCGGCCGCAAGGGGAACCACCGTGATCTACAACGCCGCCTGCGAGCCCAACGTTCAGGACCTTGCCGAAATGCTCATTTCCATGGGTGCAGAGATACAGGGACACGGCACCAACCGGGTTACGGTAAAGGGAAAGGGAACCCTCCTGAAAGGCACCGACCACACCATCTGCCCCGACCACATCGAAATAGGCAGCTTCATCGGCCTGGCCGCCTGCTGCCGGGGAACGGTAACCATACCCGGGGTTCCTGAGAACATCATAAGGCCCACAATGATAGGTCTGGGCCGTCTGGGAGTGGAGGTCACCCTGGAGAAGGGCGTCCTCACCATTCCCGGCGATCAGGAACTCCAGGTAAGACCAGACCGCAGCGGCGGAATCCCAGTTATCTACGATTCGCCATGGCCGGGCTTCTCTCCCGACCTCACCAGCACCGCTGTCATAGTGGCAACCCAGGCGAAGGGCACCAGCCTGATCTTCGAGAAGATGTTCGAGTCCAGGATGTTCTTCGTGGACAAGCTCGCCGCAATGGGAGCGGCCCTTATACTCTGCGACCCGCACAGGGTGGTTGTCTCAGGGCCGTCCAGGCTGGTTGGAACCGAAGTCTCCAGCCCGGATATAAGGGCAGGGATGGCCCTTCTCACCGCGGCTCTCTGCGCCGAAGGTGAAAGCGTCATTCACAACGTGCACCAGATACAGAGGGGCTACAGCGGAATAGTTGAACGGCTGAGCCGCCTGGGAGCCGATATCACACCCATCGGGTGAAGAACAGGAAATCAATGAAGAAAACACTTGCATTCACAGCCGCCGCGGCTGTTCTACTTGCCGCGGCCTGCAGCGACCCCGAGGACGAACAGGTCTGGCCCGACGGGGCCACCCTATGGCTTTCCGGAGCCTACGCCGATACCGCCCTCTCCTGGTCTCCCTATGGGGATGTTCTGCTGTTCTCCACATACGCCGACGGAGCCACCAGGATATTCGGAACCGACGGCATCACCAATCCATCGGAGCGGACCTTCACGGGAATGGACGAGTTCCCGGGGCCCCTGGGCTGCTGGAATGCGGAAAAGGGCAGAATAGTCTTTACCGCCATGAACGCCGACAGCATGCGGGGCCAGATAAGATCGATAGCGGGCAACGACATAGCTGTAACGGTGCATGTTCAGGACAGCCTTCCCAACGCCTTTCCCACCTACAATGTTCCTGGAGACTCCATCCTTTACTGCGGAATGGCAACGGGCAGCTGGCGTTTCTACAGAATAGCCTACAACTACTCTCCTGACTCCGAGGGTTCCCCTGTTCTCCTCACAGGCTTCCCTGAAGGGGACATGCTCAGGCCCTCTTTCAGCCCTGAAACTGGCACCTGGCTGCTCTACCAGCATCGCTCCAATTCCTCCGACGACTGGGACATAATGGTAAGCCACCCCGACGGTTCGGAGCAGCGGGTAATAGCACAGAGTTCAGCCGACGACATTCACCCCACCTGGGGCCCGGACGACAGCTGGATAGCCTTCAGTTCCAACCGGACCGGCAACTATGAGATATTCATCGCCAGCGTCGATTCCGATACACTCATTCAGGTTACCGACGACCCTGGGATCGATCAGTACCCCGCCTGGAACCCAAGGAAGAACTGGATCGCCTTCTCCTCCGACAGGGTAAGCGGGAACTGGAACCTTGACATCATGGCCATCGACGAGCCCGAACTCCCCTGATCTGACACTCACAAAAGGAGGGGGCCGCCGGAAAACCGGCGGCCCCCTTCTTATGCCGTCAGTACTGCTACTGAAGCATCGTTTCGATGACCTGCATCAGCTGGATCTCGAAGTCGGGATCCTCTGTGCTGATACCAAGCCCGTAGCCTTCGCCCCTGCACACCGCGAGGGCGAACTTGAACTGGGTGTTGGCGTAAGCCATGGCCGCAGCCATACCCTTGAGCTTCAGGCTCGTAAGGCCGCCGTAGTGACTGAACGAGTACTCCGCCTCGTCAGCAAGCCCAAGGAGACTGGCAACTCCATCATAGAGACTGCCGTTGACGCCCCTGGCGTGCTGAAGGATTCCATAGGCGGCAACGCCATCGTTGGCGATGGAAGTGCTTCCGCCTGTGGCCTCGTAGGTGGCATACTCGTAAGACATCACGTTGTCGTACATGCACCACGTTCTGTAGTCTTCGCTTCCCACAGGGGTTCTGTCGTAGGGCATGGTGATGTACACGGTGGTGACATCTGTGCCGTTGACCAGTGAATCCACCGTGGCATCAATCAGAGAGTATCCGTTGAAGACAGTGAATAAGGTATTCACGTTGGGATCGTCGATCTCAAAGGTATACTTGAAATCGATCGCTCCGTACTGGTCGTAGAGCCACTCGCCGATCTCGTAGTTGTCCATTGCTGGTTTGATCGAATCGGGCTCGAACACCACTGTGGTATCAGTGCCGTCGATGATGATAAGCGTATCAGTGGTTCCCCAGGAACCAATGACCAGCATATCGTTGGCCGTAAGGACCGGGTCGATGCACTGGAAGGTGGTCCACATGAGATCCTGGGTCTGTGATCCGCTCATGGTAGAGACGGGCCATGTGCCGCCGTCCTGCTGAACGGCCATGTAGTCGTACTGATCACCGGTCACCCAGTAATCAGGGATCATTATTGAGCACCATCCAGCGCCGAGGTAACCCTCAGGCCTGGAGACATCCATGTCAATGGCTGCCTGGAAGTTCTCCATGGCCATCTCGTATTCAGCGGCCTCGAAGCAGGCCCAGCCTTCTTCTATGAAGCCGTCGTATCCATCCACAGGAGGATACTCAGTAGTGTTATCGTAGCATCCTGCCACAAGGATAAGGGAGGCAGCGATGACCGCGAGTATCATGTTTGTCGCTTTTTTCATTGTTCTCCCCCCTTCCTACTGTACTTTCAGCATCTTCTGAGTGAGAACCTGACCGGCTGCCTCAAGGTNNCAGAAGTAAACTCCTGCGCCCACGGTGCTGCCGTTCATATCGGTTCCGTCCCAGACGAGCGTGTGGTTGGCCGCGGCCATTTCCCCGTTGACCAGGGTGTTGACAAGACGGCCGGACATGTCGAACACATTGACCCTTACATTGCCGCCGACCGGAAGGCCGAAGCTTATCGCGGTCTGGGCGCTGAAGGGGTTGGGAGCATTTGCACCGAGAACCAGCTGCGCAGGGATCTCGGGGGCGAATACTCCGATGCCTTCGCCGAGGGCGTAGATGCCGCCTTCGTCAACCGAAGCGGAGATATTGCCATTCTGCATCCAGCTGTCGAGCTTCACCCAGCCCTGTTCGGTGTAACGATACACCGAGGCTTCGTTGGTGGCGCTGACAAAGGATATGGTTCCATTCACATCGGGAATGGAAACAGGCCCGGCCAGAATGCCGGTCATGCGTCCCCTGGCGGTGCCGATGGAGGCGCTGGACTCAAGTGCCATTCCCAGAGCGTCGGTTTCCGCAAGGGTGATCATCGCTCCGGTGGGGGCTCCGCCCCTGGGAACGAACAGACTGGCATAGTCAAGCTCCAGGGTTATGTCGGCATCGGCATAGCCCACGGCAAGGTCGCGAAGACCCTGGACATAGAGGCCGGTGCTGTCATAGCCGGCGAAGGAAAGCTGGTAGGTTCCGCTGTCCCAGGCGCTGAACACGCCGGTCCATATCACATCGAAGAAGCTGACCATCTTGATGTTCGCTGTGGAATCACCAAGGGTTGCCTCAAAGATAGGGCCTACCCAGTCGTAACCCTCGGGCTCATTGCTCTCACCGTCAACAAGCGCGGTGTAGACCGTAACGTACTGCGACATCACGCTGTTCTGGTGAATCGCCGTTTCGGTCTCGGGCTCGGTGGTGTCCTGGGAGATGTACCAGAGCATATCCGCTGCCCCGCCGGGGTTGTTGTTGGTGAGGATGAGGTATGTGGACTCGTCGTTCAGGGTGAAGGTACCGTTGTAAAGGTCGTCGAGTTCGAGGTCCTCAACGGCGCTGAACTCCATGGCATCTTCGTCGCAGTAGATGGCCCTGACTACCCAGGCGGAATTAATGGCGCTTCTTGAGCCCCTTCCGTCGGAGTACTGACCATTGAAGTAAGTCTCCCAGTTGGTGTCGTAGTCCTGGAAACGAAGGTACTGCACTGCCCATGCAGGGCCTTCCATGGCGTAGTTGTTGCCTACAGCTTCTCCCTCGATGGGATACTGGTTGAACTTCTGGGCTATTGCGGCGGAGAACTTGGCATGGTTCCAGTCCTCGTAAGAAGTGCCCTCGAGGAAGTCATACTTGTATATCCCGTTGGCGAAGTCGCTTCTGAAATCGTTGTGGAGGTTGCAGACTTCCCAATCCATGTAGATCGGGAACACAAGGTCATTGACCGCTGTTTCCGGATCGTAGTTGGGATCGATGGCATAGGCAACGCTCTCCATGCAGGTATGCTCAGTGTCCTGGGCGATCTCTCCGATAATATCGGAACCCATCCGCTGGGCAAGGTACATGAAGAAGAGGAAACCCTGCCCCCTTGAGGCCGCATAGTCGAACTTGCCTGTTCCAGATATCGGGTTAAGCAGTTCGATGTAAGGTGCCTTTGCGAACTCGTCTATCGCCTTGTAATGCCCGTGGCCGCCAGCCTCGGTCTCGGTGAAGCCGAAGCAGTCGTACTGCATTACCTCAGCTATGCCCCTTACGACCCATACCTCTTCGAGGGGCTCTGCAAGGGTCATTGCAAGGTAGGCAAGACCGTTTGCTGTGTTCCACATCCGCATGTCCGCAGCGGCTTCCCACGTGTTAGGGGAAGTGCTGAAGGAGTGGATGTTGATGAAGAACACCTCCATGGGAACACCTTCCACTTCGTTGAACTCGGGGTCAACGTAGTACATGGAGTTCCTGGCAGTGTTGGATCCGCCGCCGGCGTCGAACTTCGTGGGAATGGAGGCAAGGATGATCATTACCTTGCCGTCGCCGTTGATGTCCTCAGGCACACCGCACTGGGCGGTGACCGTACCCCACACCGTGGCTTCAAAGGCTGCCGTCATCTCGGCGAAGTCGTCGGGATCCACCATGTTGTTTGAGGTGTCCGATCCCCAGACGACCTTCGGTGTGAAGGTAGAATCAGGATAGCCTCCGATGTTGTTCACGGAGCTTGTGTCCTGAACAAGCCAGACCGCGTGTTCGGTAACGGCTCTGCAGGTGAACTGGTGTGTATCCAGGGGTTCTGCGAACTGCTGCAGATCCGGAACCACCAGGTCGACCTTGTCCCCCACCTCATAAGCTGAAGCGGTGCCAATACCGAGGAGCGGCATCAGGAGTACAGCGAAGACCGCGAGAAAGCCGACCTTCCCCTTTCCCGAAAATGTGTTCATTTGAACCTCCTCGTAGCTAGGTTTCAGTATTGCTTCGTATCTATCTCTGCTGCCGGGATATTCATCCCTGGCAAATGGTTTTTTCCCGCAGGCCATGTCAGAAACCGTCTTCATCATTCGAGCCGAAGCCCTGGTTAACGTTCTGGATCATGCCCTGCCAGTTTGAATAGCTGACTTCACCCTCCACGGTGGAGTAGATCTGGAGGTAGTCCCCATTTCCCATCAAATCGGCAAAAACGAACATCTCCTGTTCGTTGCCGTAGTAGTACCAGACCGTAAAAGGGGCCTGGGTGGTGCTGAAGGGATTGGATTCGACCTCGTCGGGTTCACCGTAGATCAGGTAGACCCTTCCCCTGTCGGACTGCCAGCCCTCTCTGCCGAGGGAGCCGTATCTTGCCATGACAATGTTATACCTTCCCAGGAAGTTCGCCAGCTCTCCGGGCCTGGCGCTCCAGTAGCTGTCGTAGTAGCGGGCCTGCCCCTCCTGATCGAGCCTCTCGTAGAGAGCAGACTCTTCGGTGTTCAACAGAAGGGGAAGGATCTCGAGCTTCCTGTTAGCGTTCACCACCGTTTGACCGGCAGATGCTGCAGCGGTCTCCGCAACCTCGATGAACATTGGCTTAGAGAAGGAGTGCACAGTGTCATCTCCTGCGGTGTAGGTTACCGACAGGCTGTAAAGCCCCGATTCCCTGGCCACCGAGAGGTCGAAACTGTCCACCAGTGCCACGATTTCCATCCCCGGGGGAATGGACACCGCTTCGGCAGGTCTGCCGAATACCGGCACGCCCTCCGCGTTAAGGAGCCGGCTGTGGCGAAGCAGGTTCATGCCCCCGAGACCATAGATCTCCTGGTAGGTGTAGAACATCTGCTCCCCTGGCACGGAGAATCTTGCCGAGGCTGCGGGATACACAATGATTCCACCCTTGCGGAGCGGGCTTGTGGAGCCCTCCGCCGCGGGCATCATTGTTCTCGCCATTTCAACATCGCTGAAATGCTCGGTGCCGTTCACCTGGAACTCCTTGACTGCAGTTCCCTCTCTGCCGTTGTTCACGTCGGTCATGGTTACCGTGAGTCTCCAGCTGCCCCTGAGCACCGGAAGCATGGAGCAGTTAACGGCGGTGCCGCCCTGACTCCATGTAACCGGTGTGTTCCAGATGTCCCATGCCAGGGTGTCACCTGAAAGGCTCTCGAGGGTAACCTCGGTTGTGTACATGCTTCCCCCCTCTTCACCCCGTGAGAGCTGACCTATGTTCAGCTCTTCGTAGACCTCGAGGAGAAGCGTGTCCGGGTTCCCTATGCTGAAAACCGCGGTATCGATGGCGAACTGTATTCCTCCTTCACTCATTACCGCCATATCGCCTGAGTAAGTCAGCGAAGCTGCAATGGTGAGGATAAGAAAGGTGCTTCTCATTGTTGGGCCCAGTCCTTTCCCGAAACGAAAGCCCTGTTGACCGTTTCCCAGCTTTCAACCAACTGGTAGTATCCGTAGCCCGACTGGTCAACGAAGGTTACGCTTAAAGGCGGAGAGAAGTAATCCCATGTAATGTATGGATACTCTCCCAGCTCGAAGGGGAAGCTCTGAACCATATCAGGCTCTCCCATCTTCGCGTAGACAACGCCTCTGTCGGTGTTGATCCCCCTCACTCCCGTTGTGGAGAACTCCCTCGACACATAGTCGAGCCTCCTGAGGTATTCCTCCAGGAACTCGTTCCCCCGGGTGGCAGGGTTAGGATCCCTGCGGCTCCAGAAATCGGCCATTACCGAGTTCCTGTCGCCCTGTCCCCCGGCCCTTTCAAGTTCCCTGAGCTCACTAGTTGAAGCAATGGGCCTGATGAGTGTGGAGGTAGCCTCCGGATCATCTCCCCAAACGTCCCAGGATTCGAGAAGGGTTATGGCAGTGCTGGCGGAAGCCACGATCTCCCCTTCCACAAGCGCAGCTGCCGTTATNNATACGGTATCTGCCCTTCGGCAGACCGTTCAGCAGCACACTCGCACCGAAGGAGATTGTGCCTTCTCCGGTTTCCTCGCCCTGGAACCAGCCTTCCCGCACGACCTCAGTGTCGCTGTCGAGTATGGCGTAGGCTCCCCTGGGTTCTTCGGAACCATCAGGCCTGTACACATTCCATGTCAGACCAATGTTGCCCGATGCCCTAACGGGACCCTCGGGCTCTCTTCTGATGGCTCCCGATGTCCAGAGACCGGAGTCGAAGGAGTCGATGAAGATCTCTTCCTCCGCCCTTCTCACAAGACCTGATTCCAGGTCGGTGAGGGTCACTGCCACCATATGTCCTCCAGGCTGAAGCGAGGGATACTCCAGTATCTCGCTGATGGGAAACGGCCCGTTGACAACCCTGCCTCCCCTTCGAAGGAAGGAACCTCCGTCGACGGTGGCGGTGATCTCGTAACTCACCTGCGGCCCGTCGGCGGTGTTCACAGCCAGGAGGTCCCCCTCTTCGATAGTTACCGTGACCACAGCCCCGCCTTCAGTTCCGTCCGTGGCAGGAGACGAACTCCAGGTCACGGCAAACCCGGCAAGGGCTGCGATCACGATTGAGGCTGCTGCTGTCATTCAGACCTTTCCAGTCCGGGAAGGGTTTACCCTTTCCGGGTTGCTCCAGCTTTCGCTAGAAGGAAAATCCAAGGCTGGCACGGTGTACCATTTCCAGCCTGTTGAAATCCTGATACGCGTAGTCAAGCGTTACGGTCTTGTCACCCATGGGAATGCGGAAACCCGCCCCGGCAGCAAGGCCTTCTTCGTCTGTGTTTACGCGGTATCCGCCCCTAAGGGCTACCATGTTGTTGTACCAGTACTCGGCGCCGATGTTCACCTGCTCGACGTTGTCATTGGGGTGAACGCCGTCCACCTCAACGGTGAGCTGGTGGGGACCCTGGTCAACCACATCCATTGCGAGACCCAGCTTGAAGGTCATGGGCATCGAGTAGGATGAGTATGTGTCCAGGGAGTCTCCGCCGCTGAACCAGGTGGTGTCCTCGCCGGAGGGCTGGAGTTCCGGGCCGAAGTGCTGTATGGACATTCCGATACGAAGCGTTTTGAAGCCCGTGTCGTAAAGCGTTCCGAGATCGACGGCTACTCCGCCTGCGGAAACGTCGTCCCATGACTCGCGGACATACTTCGCGGTCATGCCTGCACTGAACCTGTCGGTAAGCATCCTTCCGAAGGAAACACCTACCACCATGTCGGAACAGGTGAAGGTTTCGCCTCCGTCAGGGTTGGTGACGGTGGTTAGATCCATGTCGCCGCTGGAGAGCAGACCGAACTGCAGGGCGAAGGTTCCTATGCCCTGCATCTCATGGGTTACGATGCCGTTTCCGTAGAGTATGTCGCCGTAGAGCTGAGTGCCGGTGAACTGGAACTGAGTTCCCGGTACCCTTACCAGGGCACCCGGGTTCCAGTAGGCGGCGCTGGGGTCATCGGCGGTGGCAACGAAGGCTCCGCCCATGGCCACTCCGCGGCATCCTACTCCTATTTTCAGGAACTGGGCGCCTGAGGTTCCCACCTTGGCAAAACTGGCATGCGCAACGGCGGGAAACAGCAGGAAGGCAACCAGTGCTGTTGCAAGGATCATGCTTGTTCGCTTCATGGTTTCCTCCCTTCTACTACTTTATGATTGCGAACTTATCAATCACAAAGTCGTCTGCGGTCTCTACTCGGTAGACATAGAGGCCTGTTACAACATCCTGATCATTTCTGGACACGAGATCCCAGAACTCGGTACCGTTGTTACCGGTGTAGTCACGATGCTCGAGGGTTATCACATGGTCGCCTGCCAGGGTGAAGATGTGTATGTCGCACATCGAAGGCAGGTTGATGAACGCGATCTTGTTGAAGTAGGTCTGTTCCCAGGCGGCGCTGATCCTGTAGGGGTTGGGAACGACTCGTACATTCTCGGTCCAGTTGGAATCGGTGTCCCAGTTGGGCACAACGGCAACCGGCGAGCCCTCAAGGGTCTGCTTGTAGTTGCTCTTTGTGCTCTCCACTCCCGTTTCCGCGTCGTAGGCGCAGACAACATAGTAGTAGGGGAAACCGTTCCTTGCGGTGTTATCGGTGAACTCGTGCACACCGGGCTCGGTTACCGTGCCGATGAGTTCCCAGTTGCTGGGCTCGAACTCGGCGCGATAGATGTTGTAGCCTCCGAAGGGACTGTAAGCCTCAGCGTTGGCTCCCCACTCAAGGTGAACAGCGTTGTCCTGACCCTCGTAGAAGAGTACCGGGGTAGGCGGAAGGTCTGGAACTCCCCATCCGGTCTCACCGAGGTAGTAGGCGCTGAGAAGCTCGTCGGCGGCGCGTCTGCAGCCTTCGAGACCTGCGTCCACTACGAATCCGCCGATAACGAACATGCTGTCGCCGTCGTTAAGGGTAACAGGGCCCATGTTGGGAAGGAACCTGTAGTCGAAGGTGGGATATCCCAGAGCAAGCGGATTGTCGTAAACGAAGGGCCAGGGGCCCGGGTTGGGAGCAAGCCTGGCGTCGGGGGTGTTAGGGTTGTCTACCCAGTTCTCGAGGAAAGCAGGGCCGCTGTACTGGCCGCTCTCATCGGGGAACTCGCCCCACATGTAGTCGTACCTCTCGGCGTCGGTGCCCGGGTCGCTCTCCCAGTTCCACCAGCCGTGGCTTATGGGAATGGGAACGCCGTAAACGTCGATGGGACGCTCCATAGTGCCGTCAGCCTTTATCACCCAGCAGTCCAGAAGGCGCCAGGCTATGAAGCCGATGCAGGGGTTGTCGAGCTGCTGCTCGCCGCTGTCATCGATGGAGCTTCCAGCTCCGTCGCCGTCCCACATGTAGCTCATGCTCCTGGGAACCACGGCATAGGTGGTGTCTCCCACCACATGCTGCCAGAAGTTCTCCGGGCGGTTGCCTGCGGTGAACATCTCGATGCCCGTACCGCTGTTGATGGGATAGAGGGTATCTCCGCCTGCGACCTTGAAGAGGATGGTGTAGTGGTCGGAAACTCCGTTTCCGTCAACATCGTTGTCGGGAACGCCGTCGGAGGCCACGTAGTTGTAGTAGTACCAGATGTTGTTGGGGTCATCGGCGTCCAGCGGGCTGTCGGGGTTCTGCTGGTAGGTGTAGACATCCTGCTCGCTGGCTGTTGTGCCGTTGTCGAAGACATACTCGAAGTCGGGGACTTCAGGGTCGCCGGAGAGCCAGATGGCGTGTCCGTCGTAGTAGACCATGTCCTCGATGGCGGCTTCCACCGGATCGGCGGTGGCTATGTCGCAGTCTCCCCTGATTCCCACGAGGAAACCGTCAAGGGGTGCACCGCTGCCGTACTCGCTGTGGTGAGTAACAACGAATTTGTTGGCGATGAAGTTGTTGAAGCCGGGGGTGCCCCAGCTGTAGTTCTCTTCCCACACCCTCATGCCGTAGATGCGGTCCTGCTCCTGGTAGGAACTGCTCTCGTACCAGTCGTCGTAACCGTACTGGGTCTGCTCAAGGGCAGTGGGGCCCGGTACGAGCTTCTCCATGGGGAAGCCTTCGCTGGGCCAGAGTTCCCAGTCGCCATAGTCGGAGCAGCTGGCGTATTTGTCTGGTACGCCAGCTGATCCGCTGGCGATATCTCCGTAGCAGCAGGTCCAGAAGTTACCGGCCCAAAGGTAGTAACTTCCTGTTCCGCCGGGCCATTCCATCGATGGACGCAGCGCTTCCGGATCGCCGAACCTGCCGAGGTTGAGGAACGCGCTCCACAGGTTCCCCAGATTATGCAGACCCCAGACAAGCGGGGGTCTGGCATCCGTACCCTCGGGCAGGGAAACCTCTCTAAGCTCTCTTGCGAGGCCCGTGCCGACAAACACGAAGAGTGCAAGCACGGCGAGTGCAAGGAACCCTCGGCTCCGCCTGGTATTCCTCATACTCACTTTCACCTCCTGTCTTTTTCCGAACCACTTCCTGGTGGTCCGGACCCTGTAATTGCTGTGCGTCATACCCATATGACGCACCCTAATTGGACAACTCGAAGTTGTAGCTCAGCGATGTCCACACGCCCACCGGCTGGCCGTTGTTCCTGGCCGGCGACCAGCGCGTGTTCCATGCGGCAGACATGGCGGCCTCGTCGAGGCTGTTAACACCGCTTGAGTTGTAAAGCTGAACGTCCGCCACCGTGCCGTCGGCGTTCACGTAGATCCAGAGCGTGACTACTCCCTCCACACCTGCCTGTCTTGCCAGGTCGGGGTAGGTGGGGGTTGGCCTGTAGGTGCACACCGGGAAAACTTCCACCGCCATGAATCTCGGCGGACCCATCTCCTCGGTTTCCTGGGTTTCGGCCAGCTCGTCGGTCTGTTCCACGGTCATTGCCACCTGCAGCGTCGAGTCTTCGCTGAGTGACAGCGTGATGTCCAGCTCCTCTACCAGTTCTTCTGTTTCCTGCTCAAGCTCTTCCTGCTCTTCCTGAACTTCCTCCTCCTGCTCCTCGACGGTGTCGTCGAAGGCGATGTCGGCCTCTACGGCCTCCATCTCGGAGTCGGTGGTGCGGGTGGACAGCCTGCCCAGCTCGCTGGCGGGAATGAGCTCGAAGAAGATGATCAGCAACACGAGGGCAACGACGATACCCCACTCGAAGCCGAGTGCGGTCTCCTCCCTGCTCTTTCTTTCCGCGGTCGTAGTCATCTCACCTCCCGCTAAATCCCGGAGCCCAGTTCCTGGGCGTTGAACTGAATGCTGTACAACTCCTCGTACCTCAGGTCGCTGAACAGGGTGACCATGGCTTCCATGGGAACCCTCGTGTCAGCGTTGAGCACGATAACGTCGAGCCTCTTGTTCTGCTCACGCCAGAACTTGTCGGCAAGGCGCCTCAGCTGCTCCGCCACCTGGTCCAGGGGCAGATCGTAGTCGCCGATGCGCGATACCACTTCGGTCTGGTCGTCACCCGGGGTAAGCTGCTTCAGCCATACCGCCACGGTGAGGTTCTCCTTTCCCAGCTCGCTCATCACCTGTGGATGTGCCTGGGGAAAGCGGATCCTGAGACCGCTGTCATCCTTGAAGATGGTGGTGGCCATGAAGAACACCAGCAGCAGGAACACGATGTCCGCCATGGTGCCGGTGAAGATGTTACCGGATACGGTCATTCTTCTCTTGAACTTCATTTACACACCACCTCCAAGCCTCTCCTGGATAGTGATACCGGTTCGGCTCACGCCGTTGCGACGGATAACGTCCAGCGCGGCGATCATGCCTTCGTAATCACAATCCGGGAAGAACTTGAGGATGACCACAAGCTCGCTCTCTCTAACGGCCGAGGCGATGTCGCCCTGCCTTGCGTCGGCAAGGACCAGGGTGTCGCCGAAGGCCACTTCTCCAAAGATCGGATCGACGACCACCGGCACAGCGGATCCCATTGCCTCGCGGATGAGGCCGGAACGCACTATTGCGGTGAGGTTCTCAGCCTGAACCGCCGAACTCAGCGTGGAATAGGTGCCCGAGGGCACGCCCTTCGCCACCTCGAGGTTGGAGAGGAGCCTGTTCGCCGTGGCGCTCATTGGCTCCGCCCTCTCAGAGGCTAGGGTCATTATTCCCTGCTGAAGCACGGGGTCCTCAAGGCTTACGTCCTCGCCGGCCCTGGCCCTCTGCAGCGGCCCGTCGGGGGGCGCCTGGTCTATAAGGGCCACATAGGACCCCAGACCCCACTGCTTGACGGTCATGACCAGCCGGTTGGTCTCGTCGATAACCACCTCTTCGGTTTCTTCGTCGGGCTTCTTGGGCAGCTGATAGCTGATGCCCCTCTGAACCTCGAAGGTGGTGGTCACCAGGAAGAAGATCAGCAGCAGGAATGCAATGTCGGACATGGAGGCGTCTGGAATCGCCCCTGATGCCCGTGGTCTATCCTTGCGCATTCTTGCTCCTTATCACAGCTGCTTCAGATGTTCCAGGTCGGCCAGCTGGTCAACGAGGAACATGCTCGCCTCTTCCATGTCCGTAACGAATCGGCCGATCTTTGCGATGTAGTAGTTGTTGGCCATCTGTATGGGAATGGCTATCACAAGACCGGTTGCGGTCGTTATCAGAGCTTCCTGTATACCGCCGGCCACCAGGCTGGCGTCTACGTTCTTCGCTGCCGCTATCTCACCGAAGGCCCGGATCATACCGGACACGGTTCCAAGGAACCCGAGCATCGGGGCTATGCTGGATACCGAGGCGAGGACCACGAGGCCCTTCTCGAGATGCGCCATCTCTATGGATCCCGCGCTCTCGATGGCCTTCTCCACATCGGTGAGACCCTTGTCCCTTCTGAGTAGACCGGCCCTGAGGATAGCCGAGACCGGGCCCTTGGTCCTGTCGCAGAGGGACTCCGCGCCGCTGAGGTCGCCCTTGCGGATATAACCACCGAGCTGCTCGAGGAACTTGTTAACATCAAGGCGGGCCTTGCTGAAAACGATGAGTCGTTCCACGGCAACGGCTATACCGATGAGCAGGGAGAGAAGCAGGGGCCACATGAAGTTTCCGCCTGCTATGAAAAGGTCTTTCAGGTCCATGCTTGCGCTCTGGGCCCTCTCCACCTCTTCGGCCTCGGGGGTTCCGGCTTCTTCAGCGGGTTCGGAAGGTGTCTCCTCCACGGGAGGAGTAACTTCCTCGGGGGTATCCGTCACCTCTTCGGTGGTGGTTTCTGTTGCTTCCGGCTCTTCTGGCTGCGCCATGGCCAGGGGGGCCATGAGAAGCAGAAGCACCAGCAGTATTCTATGCATATTGGTAACTCTCCTCGTTTCTAACCGCGGCTACGCCGCTTTGCAGTTGTCTACCACTCGAATTCCAGACCGAAGCGGATGGCGCGCCTGCGGGCGTACGCATCGGGCTGCCCTGAAGGACCCCTGGGGTCGTGGTCGGGCTCGCCGTTTCCGTCCTGGTCGGCGTCGTACCACGCTGTATCCCTTATCTCGTTCACGTTGAGCCTGTTGAACACGTTAAGCACCCATACGTAAACGTTCACCGAGGTGTCACCTATCCACCACATCTTGTTCAGCTTGGCGTCGGTGTTCATGGTCCAGGGCATTCTTCCGCCGTTGATCTGGGGGTCGGCGGTTCCCTGGGCACTGGCGGTGTAGGGCATGCCGCTTCCGTAGTTCCACTGGAGGGAAAGACCCAGGCCCTGCATCCAGCGTGTTCCGCCCCACACGGGACCTTCGCCCCTGGGAATACGGAAGTCGAAGTTGGCGTTAACGGTGTGGGTCTGATCCCAGTCGAGGTAGCTCTCGCGCTTGGGAATGACCCAGCCTGCCCAGTTGTAGGTGTAGTTCTGGGTGGCGCTGGAACTCTTGCCCTTGGCAATGGCGTAGGTGTAGTTAGCGCTGAAGCTGATGAAGTTCGAGGGGCGCCTCATCAGGCTGAACTCGGCTCCGCGGACGTTGCCGTAGTCACCGTTGATGTTGATGTCGTAGGCATCAACTTCGGTGAAGTAGTTCCTCTGCATGTCAACAAGACCGGTGATGTCCTTGTAGTAGCCGGTGATGTCCAGGAGGGTAAGGTCGTCGAACTGGTGCTTCACTCCCACTTCGTAGGCCCTGGTCTCCTCGGGCTCAAGGTCGGGGTTGCCCACGATGGGGAACGCGCCGGAGAGGTCGAAGTTGGCTCCGTCGAACATGCGGATGAAGTCGGGAACCTGGAAGTAGTGACCGTAGGTGAAGTGGAGAACGTCGCGCTCGGTGATGGGGTGGCTGAAGCCCACCCTGGGGCTGAGGTGATACTTGGCGCTGACGCTTATCGGGTTCCTGATGTGGTCGGGGTCGCTGGAGGAAGTGCCGGGGTTCACCGGATCGGTGAGCTCCGAGGGGAAATCGTCGTAGTTGGGGTCGAAATAGTCGAAGCGCAGACCGGCGTTAACGATCATTCCCCTGTATTCCATCTTGTCCTGCAGGTAGGCAGAGGCGGCATGAGGGAAAGCGTGCCAGTCACTGAGGTAGACGTTTCCGCCGGAGGCGGTGTCAATGCTGTACTCATAGGTGTCGTAGTACTTGCCTTCTATACCGAACTTCAGCTGGTGCTGCTGGTTCACCTGACTGGTGACATCGAGCCTGGCGGTGGAGATGGTGCTGTACTGGTCGTACCAGGCCCACCTGGAAGCGCCGCTCCTGTAGAATCCTTCGGTGTCACGGACTCTTGAGGGTGTGTAGTTCAGCCAGTCCTCCGTGGTGAAGTCCTCACCCAGGAAGCCGCCTTCGGGGTCGAGTATGCGGCNNGCCGAGTAGTACTGATTCAGCTTGAACTCCAGGAAGCTGGCGTCGCTGAGGGTCTGGGTGAGGGCGAAGCCCATGGAGTAGTTCTCGAAGTACCTGTCGGGAAGACCGTAGCGGATGTCCATTCCCTGAATGGTGTCGCCACTGGTGGGTTCGATGTAGTCTTCCTCGAAGAGGGCGTAGTACCATCCGTAGTCGGCATTCCCGAGATAGAACCCTGTCTCGGAATCGCGGTAGTATCCGCTGAGGTTGATCTTGGTCCTGGGGTTGGGCTTGATGGTGAGCTTCAGGTTTCCGTTGATCTGTTCGGAACCGCTGTTGAGGTAGTAAGCGTAGTTGCCGTCGCGGCCGCCGCCGTACTGAAGCCACTTAACAGTTCCGAAGAACCTCACATCGGCGCCGATGTCGAGACCCATGGCGGGAAGGAGGATCTGGGTGATGGGCTCCGGGCCGCCCAGTGCGGCTTCGGCGGTGAGCCTGGCCTCTGCAAAGCCGGCGGGCTTGTTGCTGCCGAACTCACGGACCGGCTCGCTTGGATCGATGTTGCCCTGGCTGTCTATGCCGTCAAAGCTGGGGCCGGCGTACCATCCGCCGGGGTAGCCCCAGGTCCAGTCGTCGGCCAGGCCCAGAGCGGCGAAGTCGTTGCCGTTCATGCTCAGCGAGCCGGTGAAGTCGTTGCCGCCCTCGCGGGTGACCACGTTGATGATGCCCGACTGGGCGTTTCCGTACTCGGCCCCGAAACCACCGGTGATAACAGAGGTTTCAGCAACCGCGGAAAGCGGGAGCGACTGGTCGGCGGCGTTGCCGTTGGGGTCAACCTGGGTAACGCCGTCCACCACGTAGGCTACCTCACCGCCGCGGCCGCCGCGGAGGTGAAGCTGGCCGTCGTCGATTGCTCCTGCCTGCTGGTTCACCACATCGG
>NPID01002138.1_pt1 | contig 56933 bp, 52 predicted proteins | sample 8637491 | NCBI WGS metagenome assembly NPID01 (sample SAMN07420843, study PRJNA396082) | bioreactor metagenome | isolation source: sample BA6 brine-fed electro-methanogenic bioreactor BA | place: Japan: Kochi | collected 2016-06-14 | reverse complement strand
TCTCTGCCGAAGCCCGGCTTACCGCCCGTGCACGGGCAATAGTGGAAGAAAACTGCCGCATTACCGAAGAAGCCTTCGCCGGTGCGGAGGATTTTACCTGGATTCCCCCCATGGCCGGATCGGTAGCCTTCCCGCGGTATACCGGAAAAGAAGGAGCCGCCTCCCTTTCCATGCGGCTTATCCGGGAGGCTGACACGCTCATGCTGCCCGGTTCGCTCTTCGGCTTCTCCGACAGCCACTTCCGGGTCGGACTGGGAAGAAAAAACTATCCCGAGGCACTCTCAAGGCTCCTCCGGACCGCCAGGACCTGACCGCAGGCGCCGGCGCCTGAGGCATGAACCGGCGCCCGGGCGCAGGTTCAACCAGTTTTTCTCCTCAGAGGCCGGGAGGCGATCTCTTCGATGACCTCTTCATTGTCATCCCCGGCACAGCGGTTGGCCTTTATGGTTCCGCACACCGTACAGCGGTGCAGTATCATGAGCTCCCCGTCGGTCTTACCCCAGAGGGCGACCGGTTCCATCGCGCCGCGGCAGAGGCTCGCCCGGTCTCCCGGGCGGATATCCACGTGGGCGCTCCAGAGGCAGAAGGGACAGTGGTTCCGGTGCCTGGTTCCGAAAGCCGCTGCGGGGACAGGCGCCCCGCAGCGGCAGCATTTGAAGCCGGCTTCAAGCATGAGGACCTCCCCGGCGATCCTCTTTCCTCATCCGGTAACGCATTTTTCCGAACTGCTTCTGCTTCTCCCTGCGGAGTCGCAGTTCCTCTTCCCTGCTTCCGGCCTCCTCGCGGAGACGCAGAAAATTAAGGTACCGGTCCTGCTCCAGCTCTTCGGCCAGGAGCGCCTCGCGGACCAGACAGCCGGGTTCGCTGCGGTGTGTGCAGTCGGAAAAGCGGCAGCCCGCCGCCAGGGCGGCAATATCCTCAAAGGCATCCTGAGCGGCAGCCTCCCCGGAGGCGATACCGACACTCCGTACACCCGGCGTATCAATAACCAGGGCCCCCGAAGAAAGCCGGTAGAGCGTCCTGCCGGTAGTTGTGTGCCGGCCCCGCCCGTCGCCCCTCCGCAGCTCTCCCGTTCCCGCCACCCCCCTGCCGAAGAGCATGTTGAGCAGGGTGGACTTCCCCGTACCGCTTATACCCGCGAGCACCACCGTCCTGCAGGGCAGGAACAGCTCATCAAGCTCTTCCCTGCCGCGGCCGGATATGGAATCGACCAGAAATACGGGCAGATCGCCGAAGCGGACCCTCGCCCGTCTCCGGTACGCTTCCGGATCATCCACCAGATCCGCCTTCGTCAGAATAAGCGCCGCCGAAGCACCGCTGGTGTGGATATTGGTCAGGAAACGCTCGATCCTGCGGAGGTTGAAATCCTCCGAGATGCCGGAGATTACGGCGGTCACGTCAATGTTGGCTGCGCCGATCTCCTCATCTTCCCCCTGCCGGTGAAGGACCGTGTTCCGGCTCAGAACGGCCTCGACAAGTCCGCGGCCGCCTCCGGCCTCCCTTATGGCGACCCAGTCGCCTACTACTGGGAAGGGCTGGGTGCCCATGTCCATCAGATAACGAAACGTACCTGAAGGAGAAAGAAGGAGTTCCCCCCCTTCGGTGACCACCCGGTAGAGTTCCCTGCCGTCACGGGTAATCCGCCCGGGGATGAGACCCTGCTCCCCGAAGGGGAGAAATTTATCCCTGAAGCCGTCGTTCCAGCCGTATTGTTCGAGTAGATTGTAATTTTCTGAATTCTGCAATGTTTTCCATCCGGAAAATGGGATTGATTAACAGAAGGCATACCGCCTTCCGGTCACAATTCCCCCGGGATGGACGAGCGTACTAGAGAAAAGCCTCTATCTCACTCCCCAAACCCGGGGGTTATTACCGAGATAGTGTACTGTTTTCTCATAAATCGCTCCTCCTGCAAAGATAAGTATTTTCAGATAGTAGTATCTTCCGATTATTACGTCAAGATCCTTTTCAGGCGATAAAGCCCGCGCAGCGCCGCCGCGAAAAACAAAAGCAGAGCCAGGCCGATAATGGCCTTCGGAAGAAGATCGGTGTGGCGGAGGTAGAAGGTATCCTTTCTTCCGTACAAATTGACCCGGGCGGAAATATACCCCTCCTCGTAGTGGGGCAGCTGCTCCAGAATTCTGCCGGAAGGANNCAGGTCAGGCCGCTTGCGGTGGAGCGCAGCAGGGGACGGCGGCTCTCGACGGCGCGGAAAATCGAGTTTGCTCCATGCTGCTCCCCCTCCGTCTCCGTCAGGCTCCAGAAATCGTTGGATATGTTCAGGATAAGATCCACCCCCAGGTTAACCTGATCGGCAATCTCCCCCGGGAAGCTGTCCTCGAAACAGATCGGACTTATAAAATCGGCCAGGGGATGGTGGAACACCACCGGACTATCCCCTGCTTCCCAGAAGGTGGAGTCGAACTCCAGAAGGAGTTTGTAGATAAGCGGAAACTCCTGTTCGTAGGGAAAGGACTCCGAAAAGGGCACCAGGTGCTGCTTCCGGTAGGTGGCAATACGCTCTCCCCTGTCGGAGAAAAGAACGGCGGCATTGTAGTGCTTTCGTCCCTCATCATCAGGATCATCGGGATCGGGCTCCTCGTAATCATCGTTCCCGGTCAGGAGCCAGACCCCCAGATCCTTCTGGAAGGCAAGGAAATCATGGGCCAGCGCCGCGTTCGGGTGCCTCTGTGGATCCATCGCCCCCCATTTACGCAGGTTCGGAACAAAAGCGGTCTCCGACCAGGCGACCAGGTCCGGTCCATCTTCGAACTGCTCCACCGCCTCGAGGCTGAGCTTCTTCAGAACAGCCAGAGTCTGTGCATAGTCATTCTTGCGCGGGTCGGTATTCTGCTGTATCAGCGCGACATCGATATGCTTCTCCGGAGGTAATGATTCCCAGTGACGAAGCTGGAGGGCACCTGTCATCATCACCAAAATGACAAGAAAAGAGAGCCCGAAAAGCTCGCCCCGGAAGGCTTCACCACGTTTTTTTCTGATCAGAATTCCGGTAATAAGGGCGGCGGTAAGCCATACGAAGAGGTTCACCCCCCATATACCGAACAGCGATGCACTCTGTATGACCGGCAGAACCTTGTACTGACTGCTTCCGAGGATTCCCCAGGGATAGCCGAGAAAACCGCCGGACCGGATAAAGTCGAAGGCCACCCACAGGAGGGCGATCAGGGGCAGACGCAGACGGCGGCCCCGGAGGCCGGGCAGGGAACGGGAGAGCACGAGCAGGACCGGAATGAACAGGAGAAAAATGGCGGCGTGAAAAAAGGTGACAAAGTGAAGGGTAAGCAGATCGTAGGTTCCGAGCCAGTAGTTTCCGAGGAGGGCCTGGAGGGTACCATAGGCGATTCCGGAGAAAAGGGCCCCGGGGAAGGAGGCTTCGGAAAGAACCAGCAGAAGGGGGATGGGTGCAAGATAGGCCAAAAACGCGCATCCCCCGGGAAAAACGGGAGAAGGGAAAGCGAGGGTGACCGCCGCCGCCGAGAGCAGCGCCATAAGGACCTGCCATTTCCCGATCAGCCCCCCGGTCCGCCCGCCAGCTCCGCGGGGATCGGAAAAATGCAGCCTTACGGCAATGTAGCTTACCAGGTCGATAAGCAGGAGGGGACCGAAACGCAGAAGCGCGTTCAGACGCTGAATGGTGGAATCCGGGGCAAGATGCAGATTTCCGCTGGTCTCTGCAAACCACTGGACGTAGGTCATGTTTGCATTGGCAGCATAGATAATCGCAAAGAGAAAAAAGATTAAAGAGGGGACCAGCAGAAGTGCGCTGCCCCTCCTGAGCCGCCGCAGCTTTGCAGCAGCCGTTCCCTTTGCCGCAGGAACCGTCGGCAGGAGCCACAGCAGATGGAGCAGAAGGAGGAGAAGAATTACCACCTTCTCTCCGGTGCCGCCATCCTCCATAAGAACAGGTCCCCTGACAAGATGCACCAGGGAAACTGATATTCCCGTGCAGACCATAATGGGGAACCATAATCTGAACCTGGACCGGTAGCTGATACTCCTGCTCATACAGCGACCATACTACCAAAAATCCGGCAGGAAAAGGAAAAAAACATTGCAAAAGGGGGCGCATAGTTATACAAAAGAGAGAAAGGAGTTTGTATGAACAAAGGACACAAGATTGTACTGGCGCTTCTGGCTCTTATGCTGATCGCCACCACATCGCTGTTTGCGGAAAAAGATGTTACCGGTTTCTGGAAAACCATTGACGATGAAACCGGTCTGCCCAAGGCGGTAGTTGCCGTGTACACCTACGGAGGGAAACTGTACGGCCGGGTACTGCTTTCCTTCGATGAGGACGGTAAAACCATCAAGGATGATATGTACAAGCAGGAACTGCGCAGCCCCTATCTGGTCGGGAATCCCCCCTTCAGCGGACTCGATATAATCTGGGACCTTGAGTACAACGCGAGGAAAGACCAGTGGAGCGGCGGAACAATCCTCGATCCGGGCAACGACAAGACCGATTCGGAGAAAAAGGAACCCAAGACCTACGGCTGTGTAATCTGGAAGGAAGGAAACGACCTTATCGTCCGCGGCAAGATCGCCTTTATAGGCCGAAACCAGACCTGGAAACCCTTCTCCCGAAGCGATTTTCCCGCCGGTTTCCGCGTTCCCGACTACACCTCTTTCAAACCGTCCATTCCCTCAATCAAGTAGGGAACCGGACTGCCGTACGCTTCCGGCTGCATTATCTGCACGCCGGAGGCGCACATACGGAGATATACCATGAACAGTACATACCTTACAGAACTCTTCGGTCTCGAAGGGAAAAGCGTGATAGTAACCGGCGGCGGGGTCAATATCGGACGCGGAATAAGCCTTGCCCTGGCTGGCGCCGGTGCCAGGGTCTACGTGGTCTATCATTCCTCCCGGGAGGGCGCACAGGAGACCGTCGAAACCATCCGCGGCACCGGAGGTTCGGCCGAGGCCATACGGGCGGATGTTTCCGATGAAGCATCGGTTTCCGCCCTCTTCTCGGAAGTAAAGGAGCGGGAGGGAACGGGAGCCCCCGACATTCTTGTCAACAACAGCGGAATTCTCTCCCTCTCGCCCCAGACGGAACTGAGCCTTGAGCAATGGGACCGGATATTTGCGGTCAATGTGCGGGGGCTCTTTCTCTGCTGCCGCGAAGCCGCACGAAACATGAGTCCCGGCAGCGCCATTGTCAATATCGCAAGCATTAATGCCCTCCATCCGGGCTTCGGAGGAAGCGCCCACTACGACGCCACAAAGGGAGCAGTTGCCGCCTATACCCGCAGTCTGGCGGCCGAACTCGGAAGCGCCGGCATTCGGGTGAACGCCCTTGCTCCGGGACTGGTAGACTCCGCCGGACTGAGAAAAAACGCTCCGGAGCTTGCAGATACGGTGAGCGGGAAAACCCCGCTTGGCCGTATTACCACGGCCGATGATATCGGAGCAGGAGTACTCTTCCTGGCCTCCACCGCCGCCGGGGGCATTACCGGAGAGATACTGGTAATTGACGGCGGCTATCTGCTCTCCTGATTAAGGGCGGACCTCAGAAAACCCAGCATTTCCGTCCAGGCCTCTTCCGGAGCTCCTCCGGCATTGTAGGTATCGCTTTTGACAAAGGCGTGTCCGACACCGGGGTAGACCCGTATGGTATGTTCGACCCCCTCTGCCTCCAGAATATTTTCGAAGGTTCTTACCTGGTCTACAGGGATGCCCCGGTCCTCTTCTCCGTAAATCCCCAGAACGGGACCGGCATCCTTCATCTGCCCAAGCTGTGCCCTGTCGCTGATGGGACCTCCTCCGTAAAAAATGACCACTCCGGACAGTTCGGGATTGCGGGTTCCCATATACATGGACTGGGTGCCGCCGAAGCAGAAACCCAGAGATGCCACGCTGCCCGGCATAACCTTCGGGTGGGAACGCAGGAAATCAAGAGCCGCATCAAGATCTCCCGCTATCTGTTCACGGGGGGTTGATGTGACCTGCTGCCTGGCATCTCCTGCAGTTGCAGCTACGCTTCCGCGGAATGCATCGGCCGCCAGAACGACATAGCCCTCTTCCGCAAGCGCATCCGCCAGAAGGGCGGTATCATGGTTGAGCCCCCACCATTCGTGTATCATAAGGACCGCGGGAAAGGGGCCGCTGCCCTCGGGAACCGCAAGATAAGCGCGCAGAGTTACCGAACCGGGCCCGGGAAAGCTTACATTCGTCTCCGCAGGACTTTTCGGATCCTGTGCAAACACAAGCCCGGCAGCCAGAAGAAGCATGACTGCCGAAATCATAAAGTACCTGTATATATTGGTTTTCATATAAATCCTCCGTAAGGAGAATTTCCTAATTCATACTATTTTTGTCAAGTTTTATCCGCAGATTCAGGATTCAGGATTCAGGAGGGACGGAAATGACACGTGAAAGTTCCCGGCGGCCTGAAACATTCAGTTTTTCGTAGATATGCAGGGCATGACGCTCCACCGTGCGGGGGCTTATCCCCAGGAGGGCGGCAATCTCCCTCATGGTGATGCGCCGGCAGAGCAGCGCGGCAATCTGTGATTCCCGGCGGCTCAGCCGCATGCATCCGCGGCTCTTCTCCCGCTCAAAAAGAGTGCTGCAGAGAAGCTGGTCGGCCTCGCGGCGGATGTCGTAGATGTGTTCAAGCGGTTCGCGCAGGGCATATGCGGTAGCGGCTTCCCGTTCCGTAAAACCGGAACTTCTCCTGGACCGATGCATGGAGAGAACCACTTCGCAGCCCTTCAGCCTGTCCGCTATACCGATCCCCAGGGTATGGCCAATTCCGAGAGGCCTGTTGAAATCGAAGTCGTATTCGGAGTCCGGAAAACAGCGCCAGTCGACCGGACCCAGCAAATGCCGGAGAGCATCATATTCGACCGGGACAGTACGGTTATAGTGAATATTGAACAGCGGAGCAAGCGAAGCGGTATAGGGCGGATAGCTGCGGGAAAATGGAATGCCGTCAATTACCTCTGCAAGTACCACACCATGATCCGCGGGGACAAGCAGATCAATCTCTCTGAAAATGGTGTTCAGCATGGAAGCGGCATCTTTCTGCCGGGCTACATCATTGATCAGTTCGTAGAGCTTTTTCCATGCCGGATCGATACTGGTGACCGGCATATGCACCTCTGAACCTTCCTATTATGTTTAATGATACCTGAAGCTGCTCCGGACAGCAAGTTTTTTCGCGGATCAGGAATATCAGGAAACTGGAGGAAACTGAACGGTAATTCGGGTACCCCTCTTACCATCTATATTCAGCGTTCCGTCAATCTGGGCACTCAACTCACGGATCAGGGTCAGTCCCAGCCCGCTGAATGATTCTGTCCCCTCCGGAATGCCTGTCCCATCATCCTCAACCCGGAGTATATACATCCGGTCGGACAGATCGTGTTTAAAAAGTATCCGGATCGCTCCCCCCCGCCCGTCCGGATAAGCATGCCGAAAGGCATTGCTCAAAGCTTCGTTAATAATAAGCCCCAGGGGTACCGCCCGGACGAGATCGAGCGATATCGGATCCAGCAGCGCTTCAAAGCGGATTTCATCCCCGACCGCAGAGGTGATGCGCAGATCTTCCATCAGTTCCCTGATATAGCTGTCCATCCGTACATTACCGAAATCCCCGGATTCATAGAGCTGTTGATGAATCATCGCCATGCTCCGTATCCGGTCTCTGCTCTCGATAAAGGCCTGAACAGCATCTTCGGTACCGGAAATACTGTCGGAACGCAGATTAAGCAGACTGACAATAACGTTCAGATTGTTCCGCACCCGATGGTGTACCTCCTGAAGCAGGATCTCCTTCTCATGCAAAGATTTCTGCAGTGCCTCCATGTTCCTGTCTATTTGCTCCCTGTTTTCTTTCAGGCTTTTTATCATCGAATTGAAGGTGATGGTCAGACGGCCGATTTCGTCGTTCCGCAGAACAGGCAGCGGTTCCAGAACTCCCCCGGACACCTCTCCCGCTGCCTTTACCACCTGATCGAGCGGCCGCTGTATGTAATGATAGAAGACCAGAAGCAGGGTGCCCAGAAGAACAAGAATGGTACAGATCATTGCCGAGACCACAACCCTCCGGGCCATCTTTACCGGAGCCCGAACATCACTGCCCGAACGGTAGGCAATCAGATGCCAGCGAAAAAACGGAAAGTAGCGCCAGTGAATAAGAGATCCCGGCTCCCCCGCCGGAGCCACGGCCTCTTCAGGAGACTTCCTGGGCAGATCATAAAAGATGGATGATGAAGAGGTCTCCGGATCTCCACCGCGCAGCACTTCGTTTTTTTCATTGACGACGATGATCTCCATGTGAGCGAGGTCCCGGTCTATATCGGCAATTCTGAGCAGGGTATCATTGCGGATGGTCTCCACCATGGCGGGTTCATCAGAAAGCCGGAGCTGCAGAAGCGTATCCAGCCCCGCCTCGCACGCCTCAAGAGCCAGGTGAGTCGCAAGCTCCAGTCCCGTCCGGTTTCGCTCATCAAAATAGTCCCACAGTGGCGGGGTCAGCATTTCCAGAAAGATAAACGATGCGACAGTCCCCGATACCACAAGACTCATAAGGATGATGATTATGAGCGGCAGCTTTCCGTGCCGGAGAGGGGACTTCATTTCAGAATACCGGCTCGGCAGTCCTCATCGACCGCGGATAGACTATCTCCTTCCTGCCGTTCTGCCACTGTATGAGAAGAGGATTATGTCCGACCTGCCGTCCCTGGCGATCATTTTTGAAATGGCCTATAACGGTAACCGTGTCCAGTTCGGAAATGTAGTCCCGTATTGCCTGCCGGTCCAGATTGCCGACAGCCCTGACGGCCTGGGAGATAATCTGACAGGAGCTGTAGGCCGACCCTGCATGGTAGGAAGGAGACTTGCCGCTGCAGGCGATAAAATCCCGTATGAACTCACGGGTTCCGGGAAAAGGAATCCGCTCCATCGGCTCCCACTGGGAAGGCCCGAATACACCATTTCCGGCGGTGCCTGCCTTGAGTATAAAATCCGGATGCACCGGAATAATGGTTATGGCAAGCGCTGCCGGACGGAGACCGCTCCCCTCCAGTCGGGCCAGCAGCCCGTATGCGGCCTCCGGGTATGCGCAGATTATAATGCCGTCGCCGGGACGATCGGCGAGCCCCGCAAGGGCTTCAGCGATAAGAGCGCTGTCGGAGGATATTATCCTCTTGTCGAGAACGTCCACCCCCATTTTACCAGCCCATTCCAGGGCGCCCTCCGCCGCATCGACATTGAACTCGTTGTCCTCATAGAAAATAGTCAGCCCGTCCAGACCCTCACGGGCAAAAAGATCGATAAACCCGATAAAATACCGGCGGGCCATAGAATACATCCCGAATATGTACTGGTGGCCCCGCTCCCACAAAATATCCCCCGAAGCGCCCGCCGCTATCATGGGAACACCCCGCTCCTCGGTAATTTCGGAGACCGCGGCGGTTATTGGAGTACCATAGGGCGAAAGAACCAGATCCACGCCCTCATCGTCTATCATTTTACGGTACATTTCCGCGGCAAGTTGGGGATCGCTCCGGTCATCCCGTATAACTAGCTCTACCCCCCTCCCCAGCAGACCGCCCTCCGCGTTTATCTGCGATTCCCAGAGGCGGTACGCCCGGTACATCATCTCCGACGGTTCGGCGTAAGCCCCGGTAATGGAAAGAGTCGCTCCGATTCTGATTGAATCGCTTTCGCAGAAAAGAGGAACCGAAAAAAGAAGAGTGCTCAGCAAAAAGAACACGGTCAGAATGAAGAATGTTTTCGCAGCCATGAAGCCACCTTACACCGAAGACTCCGCTCGCTTACGGCGATAGCTGTAAGCGTAGGTTATGGGGAAGGGCAAGTCAAATTCGCAGGGGGAGCGGGTCAGAAATTCCAGCCCGAGGTAATGGAGAACTCCATGCCGCCCACGGAGGGAGAGACCGCGGTAAAGCTGGAGGAGAACGAAAGCGCCGCTCCGAAAAAGAGGCTGCGGCCGGTAAAGTACCGGCCGAACAGCTCAGGGGAAAAGGAGATTCCCGGGACGGTGAAGGAGATGCCGTTATTGGAACCGAAGAACAGAACAGCTCTGGCCCGTATTCTGGCGCCGGCATCGAGACGGTAAAAACGCGCCGCACGGCGATCTGTCCGCCCGGCTCCCGTTCCACCGGGTCCAGCATCCTCCGGTAGTGGAAATATTCGGCAGCTCCGGCGAAGCCCGAACTCTTGGTAATATAACCCCGGCTCCTGTCCCGGACAAAAAGCTCCACAGAGCCTGAGCCGCGCTCATGAGCTACTTCCGTCTGCCCATCGCCGGAATGGCGGATTACATTGATCAGCCCCTCATAGAGGATGCGGAAAAACTGGGCGAAATGGTCCATATTCCATGATGGCCGGAACGGAGTTCTTCCGAGAACGGTTATCTCAAGGCCAAAGCGCTCCTGAAACTGTTCACACTCCTGTCTGACAAGATCGTCCGGGGGTCCTGAAAAGTCCTCTACCGAACGCAGATTAAATAAAAGTTTTCGGAGCTCCTGAAAACTGTGATCGAGACTGATCCGGAGCTGTTTCTTTACATTACCCTCCGGGAGTCTGTCGACTGACATCCTTGCCAGGGCGATATTCTGGCTTAGTCCGTCATGAAGGTCCCGGGCAATCTTTTTCTGTTCGTATTCATGAATCTCAGCGGATCTTTCCTTAAGCTCCGCTGCAAGAGCCTTCTCCTTCCGGGTGATGGCCAGCTGCCTGCTCTGGCTTCCGTAAAGCATCAGAAGAAAAGCGGCTTAGAGCCTGAAAGCTGTCCGATTCAAGGGACGCGATCAGGGATGTAAGGCTCTCCCTCCCCGTTTCCGATCCCCGGAGGGAATCGGACAGCTCCTTATGCCACCGGCTTTTTGCGCCCTGCCAGCTCTCCTGAATTCCCAGGGCATTACTCATTCCCGTCAGCAGGGGAAAGAGAATGGAGAGGAGAATAATAATAACCAGCGCGAAGCTGATAACAGGCCTGATCTCGCCCCTGATCTTCATAGCCTGACTATGATGTTCAATCAGCCCCTTGGCAAGGGGGATTCCTTGACATCCTGCAGAACCGGATGTACCATAGCACTTGTCAGAACAGTAGTCATCCTATGAGTAGACAGGTATTGCATGAACATCACTATCGACAGGGAACTGACCGATCGGGTCGTCGATCTTCTTCACAGGTTAACCGGAGGCAAGGTCAACTTTATCGGAGAAGGGGGAAAAATTCTCTCTTCCGCCGAGCCTGAGCGGGTCGGCACCATTCACGAGGGCGGAGCCCGGATAATGGCCGGGGAATTCAACGAGATGGCGATAAGTCCCGCCATGGCGGCGGAAATGAAGGGGGCCAACGCGGGCTACAACGGGGCAATCCGCTACCGTGGGGAGCTGATCGGCTGTCTGGGCCTCGGAGGTGATCCGGAGCAGGTAAAACCCCTGCAGAAGATGGCCTCGGTAATCATTGTCGATGCGCTGGAGCGGGAGGATATCCGGAAGGAGGAGGGGCGCAAACGCGGTGAGGTAATTGCCGGCATCTTTGAGATTTCCGAAAACATGCGGGTCCTGGCTCTTAACGGTTCCATTCAGGCAGCAAAGCTCGGAAACCGTGGAGATGCCTTCAAGGTGGTCGCAGGCGAGATGAGAAAGCTGGCGGAATCGATCCACTCCATGGTGGATGGTTTTAACACCTCTTTCTGAAGCGGCACACGCCGCTATTGTCTCCGTCCCCCAGCCATCTTCCAGCACTCTTCGCAGATGGTGTAGACAACGGGGATCTTATTTCCGTCGGCAGGGAGATCGGGGACGGAATCCGCTTCTATCCAGACTCCGTTACGGAAGATTTTTCCGCAGGTGCTGCAGCGCCGCTCTACCGGGCTTTTCGTAATGCTGACGACCGGTACAAAGAACACCGGTTTGGAGCGTTTTTCCTTCTTCAGAAGAATGTGCTCCAGGCAGAGATCTCCGCTGATTTCGGTACATACCCGCATGCGCATATAGCGCCGAACGTAGGGGGTATCGCAGCGGTAGGGGCGTTCCAGTTCTCCGCCGCTCACCCTGACCAGCCCGATTATTGCGCTCATCCACATCCGGGTAATATCGCCGGTAATAAACTCAAAAATTTTCCGGCCGGTGACTCTTTCCGAAACGGCCTTCTCCCCATCGTTTTCCAGAGCAAAGGCGTCCCACCCCCCGGAGACCCTGATAATACGGTCATCCCGGTCCAGCCAGTAGGCGGTACTCATCTTTTCCCGCCCCGAAGGACCATCCGCGAAACGGGCAGTGAAAAGAGATAGAGGGGGAGCAGTTTTATACGATCAGTCGGTCCGATCCCTCCGTGCTCATACAGATCGACCAGGTTGCAGCACAGGTTACCAAAAAGGACAGCCTCCAGATAGGCCTTCATATGTCTGACCCTGCCGCTGCCGTATAAGCGTTCCACTTCTTCTTCCGCCTCGTCTGATACCTCACCGCGCGTCTCCGCATAGTGCTGGGCAAACAAGACCGCGGGGAGCTCTTCCCTGCCAAGGCCTTCAAAATTACCGGAGAGCAGGAGGTCTATTTCTTCCTGCTCTACTCCTTTTTCAAGGGCGGTTTTAGCATGACGGTAGGAACAGTTGACGCACTCATTTACCCCCGATACCGCCAGCATAAGCCTTTCGGAAAGCTGTGGAGATATCCTCTCCGATGACGGAACCTTTCTCAAAGATGACATTGCTCCGGAGACTTTGATAAAACGGGAAACATATTCCGATACGCTGTTCAAGCGTCGCAGCCTGCGGGTTTGCGGCCTGTCTCCGGCACGGTGCCGGAAAATGATATACAAAAACATGACCAGTACTGCCGCAATGATTACATACAGGACAAACATGCCGCTACTCCTGACGGTAAAGGCCGACGCGATAAATATTCAGAAAGGCGTTGAAGTCCTCGAAGGCCGCGGTCATGGCGATGCTGGTAAGCCGGTCGGGTCGGAGATTCTTCCGAAGGGTGCTCTTCGCCGTAAAGCTGCTCCAGGGGATGCGGATGGTGGTCCGGCTGCCGGTCGGCTCCACCGGAGCACCGTAGTAGCTCCAGGGGAAGAGGTTGTCCCTGGTTTTCAGAAAGATAAAATAGGAGCCTTCGTTGGGGCTGCTGAGATCTATCTCCACCCCGGAATAATCCGAGGCATCGAAGGACTTTTCATCGTACTTGAGGCGGACCTGTATAAAGCCGCCCCCCTTCGTAACCACCCGCCCCGCAAGGAGAAGGGCCTTGCCATCTTCGGAATCCAGGACAATCGGCGGAGAGAGCTCCGAATTACCGCCCATGACGGTGTCGGCAAAGGCCTCCCACACCCAGCCGGAGGCCTCGGAGGGTGAGGCTCCGAGGTCGGAGATAACGAAGCTTTCGCCGGGAAGGGAAGCGGCCGATGCGGCAAGGGAAATGATAAAAAACAGATGTTTCATACCCCAAGTATACGAAATCCGGGCGGCATTAGAAAGAAAAAGCGGTATCAAGAGCGCCGCATCACCGGGGCATCAGCGCTGGACCCGTCCCGAACCGTCTCCTCCCAGAAGCTGCTCCACCTCCGCGAGGCTTACGAGGTTGAAATCGCCGGGAATGGAGTGCTTGAGGCAGCTGGCGGCAACGGCAAACTCGAGGGCTTCAGCGTCCCCGCCCAGGCGCTGCAGGCCGTAGATAAGGCCCGCCGCGAAGGAGTCGCCGCCCCCCACCCGGTCCACGATGTCGTTTATCTCGTAGCGGCGGCTTGTGTGGAAAACACCCCTTCCCGCAAGCACCGCGGACCAGCCGTTGGAATCGGCGCTTCTCGCCTCACGCAGGGTAATCGCTATCTTTGAGAGATTCGGATAGGCGGCGAGCACCTTTTCCGCGAGAGCCCGGTAGTGTTCGGCTTCCAGATGTCCGGAGGCAACATCCGCCTCGGCGCTTATGCCGAGGGATTTCTGGCAATCCTCCTCGTTGGCGATGGCAACATCCACATATTCCAGAAGGGGACCCATTACCTCGGGCGCCGTTTTTCCGTACTTCCACAGTTTTTTGCGGAAATTGAGGTCGCAGGAGACGGTCACACCGCGCGAGCGCGCGGCCTTCAGCAGCTCCATGCTGATATCGGCGGCGGATGCGGAAATGGCGGGGGTAATACCGGTAATATGGAGCCAGGAGGCATCTTCGAGAATGCGGTCCCAGTCGAAGTCCGTGCACGCCGCTGTGGCAATGGCCGAGCCTGCACGGTCGTATACTACCCGGCTTGCCCGCTGGTTCGCGCCGGTTTCGAGAAAGTAAATGCCCAGCCGCTCTCCCCGGCGGACGATCCGGGAGGTGTCCACTCCGTGGCGCCGCAGTTCGGCCGCAGCGGCATCGCCGACGGGGCCCGCCGGTAGAGCGGTCGCGAAGGCGGTGTCCAGGCCGAAGGCCGCGAGGGAAACGGCGACATTGGCCTCGCCGCCGCCGAAGGTGGCCTCGAGGGCCGGGGTCTGAAAAAGCCTGGTATGGCCGGGGCTTGAGAGCCTGAGCATGATCTCCCCGAAAGTTACCGTTTTAGACATCCGCAATCCCCCTTATTTTGTTCAGCACCTTCCGGGTTTCCCCCGCTATGCTGGCCGCGTCTTCGGATTTGACGATCCAGCTGCCACCGCAGGCGATGACATTGGGCAGGGCCAGGTACTCGAGAATATTGTAGAAGCTTATTCCACCCGTGGGCATGAAGCTGAGCTGGGGATAGACCGGGGCGACCGCCTTGAGAAAGGGTATGCCCCCCGCCGCCTCGGCGGGAAAAAACTTGAGCAGAAAGAGCCCCCGCTCCATGGCGCGCTCCATCTCGCTCGGGCTGGCGACCCCGGGAATGATGAGCGCCCCCCTGGCCAGCACATGGTCGACCACCGTCGGGTTATAACCGGGAGAGACGATAAAATGCGCCCCCGCCTCCAGGGCCTCATCGGCCTGCGCCGGGGTCAGAACGGTCCCCGCCCCCACCAGCATTTCAGGAAACTCCTTCCGCAGCAGCCGGATGCCTTCGGCCGCGAAGGCCGAGCGAAAGGTTACCTCCGCCACCGGCAGGCCCCCGTCGGAAAGCCCCATGCCTATCTGCCGGGCCGCTTCGACACTCTCAAGTTTTATGACCGGTACCAGGGGGTACTGCCGGAATTGTCTGATAAGATCTGCCTGTTCCATCTGCGTTCTCCTTTCGCCGACCATTATAGCAAATTACGGCCGGCGGGCCAGCTGGATATTTATAGATTATTTTTGGTTTCCGCTTCACGGACCGGTTTCCCTCCTCCAAAGAGGGGGAAGCGGAGGATGCGCCCCGGAGCTCCGGCGGAGCGGCAGCGGAGCCGGATAAAGCTCCGGGAGCGGCGCAGCCGGAGCGGGGGGGAGGCTTCCCCCGGCCGAAAGTCCAGAATTTGATTTCAAGTCGAAACATTTGTAGCTTTTATGTATGAGTAATAATAAGTACCAGTGGATTCTCGCCTCGGACATTGACGGAACCCTTACGGGGGATCGGAAGGCACTTGACCGGCTGAGGGTTGATCTTGCGCGCCTGCGGGATGATGGAAGGCTCTTTCTTATCCTTTCCACGGGAAGGCACCTCGGGCAGGTTATCGAAGGCTTTGAAAAAGAGGGAATTCCCGTTCCCGACGCGGTGGTGAGCCAGGTCGGAACGGAGATTTTTCTTCCCCCTTTTACGGAGCAGAGCCGCCCGCTCCAGGTATGGAACGATCTTCTTACCCTCGACTTTGACCGGGAGGAGGCTCTGGCTCTTACGGAGGGAACAGGGGGCATGCATCTGCAGCCGGAGGAGTTCAATACGGAGCTTAAATTGAGCTATTTTGTGGAGGGTGAAGATCCCGAGCGGACCGTCAAAGAGCTGTCCAGACGGCTCAGGGAAAGCGGGGACGGACGCAGTCAGATAATCTGGTCGAGCGGAAAGGACCTGGACATTATTCCCGCGGCGGCCGGAAAGGGCAAGGCGATCAGTTTTCTCCTCAACTCCCGGAACATACGCGGCGAAAGGGTCATAGTCGCCGGGGACAGCGGCAACGACAGGACCATGTTCGAGGAGTTCAGCAACGGAATCATTGTGGCCAATGCCCGGCCGGAACTGAAAGCCTTCAGACAGGAGCACTCCCTTCCGGGCATCTATCAGGCACAAAAAGAGTATGCCGCCGGAGTGGCCGAGGGACTGCGCCATTTCGGAGTGCTGCCGGGAGAGTAAAATGAGTAAAAAACATATTCTGATGATAACAAATCACGGTATCCACGAGTGGGATCCGCAGCCGGGCCTTCCCGATACGGGAGGCCAGAACCTCTATGTAAACCAGCTTAGCAGAACACTGGCGGACATGGGCTACCGCGTTACCATTGCGAACAGGGGCGGCTATCCGGATCCGCGTACGGGAGAGTTCCGCACGGGTATTCGAAAAAAGGATGAGGATCAGAAAATTGTCTATCTTGAAGACGAAAATGACAAATTCGTGCGCAAGGAGGAGATGAAACCCTACATACCGGAGTTGAGGGAGTGTCTGTACACCTATCTTGAAAGGGAGGGGGATAAGATAGACCTGATAATCAGTCACTACTGGGACGGAGCTCTTCTGGGGCTGCAGCTGAATAAGGAGCTTGAGAATCCGGTTCCCCACATCTGGGTGCCCCACTCCCTTGGGGCCATAAAAAAGAGGAACGTACCCGAAGAGCGCTGGGAGGATCTGAAGATAGACGAACGCATTGAGACCGAAAAAGGGATGATTGACTCCTTCGACTACATTGTCGCCACAAGCGCCCTTATCCGGACATCCCTGAGTGAGGATTACGGCAGGGAGGCGTCTCTCTTCCTTCCCCCCTGCATACGCACCGAACGCTTTCATCCCAGGGATGTGCCCGCGGATAACGAAGTATGGTCGTTTCTCGCGGGTATTTCGGGCAAAAGCGAGCGGGAAATGAGAGAGGCCGAATTCATTATGGAGGTGAGCAGAACCGACCGGACAAAACAGAAAGATCTCCTTATCCGCGCCTTCTCCGAGGTTCTGGAGCGGAGCGGAAGAAGCGACCTCTACCTTATCCTGTCGCTCGGAGAGCGGAAGGAAAAGCTTTACGGGGAACTGCAGGAACTTATCCGAAGCCTCGGCATAGGAGAACAGGTCCTGGAGATCGGTTTCGAAGTGGAACGGCTTCCCTGGCTGTATGCGGTAAGTTCCATTTACTGCTCTCCCTCCATTATGGAGGGCTTCGGAATGTCGGTACAGGAAGCAGCCGCGACAGCGGTACCTTCAGTCGGCAGCAGGCATATCCCCTTTGTTACGGAGTATCTTTCCAGGCCCTCCGATGAGGGGGTGGCGGGAGCCATTGTCGTCGAAGAGCAGGAGCCGGAGGCATATGCCGATGCCCTTATCTGGCTGCTCGAACACGAGCCCGAGCGGAAGGCGATGGGGAAAAGAGCCCTGGATATTACCATTCCCGCCTTTACCTGGGAAGAAAGCACCAAAGTGCTGCTCGAGACGACCGGATTCCGGGATAAACAGTAATGGCCGGAAGTATTTCCCTGGAGCAGGTGGAGGAGAAGCTCGAGAGCCGGAGCCTTGAGGAGAGCAGCCGCGCCGCTTTACTGGAAGGCTTCCGCAGGGACGGGGCTATCAGCTCCCATCGGCCCGAAGAGAAGATAGAGGAGGATCCCCGGGACCAGTCGATAATCCTCTACTCGACAGCCCGGGCAAAGCGCCCCCATGACAATGAGCCGGAGGAGCGGACCGGCTCCCGGGAAAAACCGTCGGAATGCCCCGTCTGCTCGGGCAACACCACCGCCGCGGTGGATATTGCCCCTCACAGCTCGGGTTTCTCCTTTATCAACCGCAACCTCTTCCCCGCCCTATACCCCGACTCGGGCGCCCACTTTCTGCAGTGGAGCAGCAATTACCACGACCGGGACTGGCACAACATGCCCCTTTCCGACCGCTGCATCCTCCTGGAGCAGCTTGCGCGTCTGGAACGGTCTCTCCTCTATCCCAACGGCGGAGAAGCGAATGGGAGTGAAGGGAGCCCTGACGGTTTTGTCTCCATTATACGGAATACGGGCGCGGCCGTGGGTGGTTCCCTGGAGCACGGACATCAGCAGATAGGCTGGAGCCGAGTCATGCCGGGCGCCTTTGCCGCGGACCTGAACTTTCTCAAAAGCCATGGGACTGCCTTTGCCGATGTCCTGGCGGCGGAAAACCCCGCATCTCTTACGGTAAGGGAGTATGGATCGGGCAGGCTTGTGGTCCCCGCCTTCATGCGAAGGCCCTACAGCCTCATCTTCCTTCCGGGAAACGGCCCCGGCGGTACGGGGCGAAGCTTCCTCCACGACCTTTCTCCCGAAGAAACCGCCTCGGCAGCGGAAGCCATAGGAGACAACCTGGAGTGCTATCGACGGCTCCTGCCCCGCCTTGGAAAGGAAATCGCCTACAACTTCGTTATTCACTCCGGCCCCGGAGGCGGGCTCTATATCGAGTTTCTCCCCTGGGTTCAGGAAACCGGGGGCTTTGAACATCTCGGAATGTGGGTCTGCCAGGGGAGCCCGGAAGAGAACGCTGAAACCCTGCGAAGCATGTTGCGCTGAGCCGCCGGGCGGATTATCATATAGCGGATGAAAGCGGAACAGAAAACCAACGGGACCCTCGTATTTCAGAGTGATTTCGGAACCATCGACGGGGCGGTAAGCGCCATGTACGGCGTGGCCGAAGCGGTGAGCGGAGAGATAAAGCTCTACGACCTTACCCACGAGATACCCCAGTTCAATATCTGGGAGGCAAGCTACCGTCTTATTCAGACCATCGAGTACTGGCGGCCCGGCACGGTCTTCGTCTCGGTGGTGGACCCCGGCGTCGGCACGGAACGTAAAAGCGTCGTCGCCCTGACCGCCGGCGGACACTACATTGTCACCCCCGACAACGGCACCCTTACCCACATTGCCGAAAGTATCGGCATCCGTGCCATGCACGAGATTGAGGAGAGTCTTAACCGCCTTACGGGAAGCGAAAAAAGCTATACCTTCCACGGCCGGGATGTCTACGCCTTCACCGGCGCCCGCCTGGCCTCCGGAGCCATAACCTTTGCACAGATCGGCCCGGAGCTGCCCCCCGAACCGGTGCTCATCGATCACCGTCCGGCCCGCCTGGCGGAGGGCGTTATTACCGCGAGCATCGATATTCTCGACGCCCGCTACGGCAGCCTCTGGACCGATATTCCCCGCGAGATGTTCGAGTCCCTCGGGGTCGGCTACGGAGGAACGGTCCTGGTGGAGATAAGCAAATACGGCAATGTCGTCTACGGCAACCGCCTCATCTACGGCAAATCATTTTCCGATGCGGCGGTGGGCCAATCCCTGGTCTACATCAATTCCCTGCTCAACGTGGGTATCGCCATCAATCAGGGCAACTTTTCACGGGCCCACAACATAGAATCGGGACGGGGCTGGGTGGTCCGCCTCTCCCGGGGCGCATGACGGGCTTTACGGGACTCCGCGCGGGGGCGCGGCCGCTGGTGCGCGCCGCTTCGCTTCGCGCAATGCACGGCCGCCGCGCTCCGGTGCTGCGCACCGCCTGCGGCGTCCCTTCAATCCCTGCGCCTCCGAAGAGTCCGTATGTTTTTTACAGAAGGAGAAAACGGATATGAAACACAAGCTGCTGCTTTTCCAGACCGACTTCGGACGCCTTGAGGGGACCGTCGCCGAGATGTACGGGGTGGCCCTGGGCGTCGATCCGGAACTGAAGATCCACGAGATTACCCACTACATTCCCCAGTTCAATATCTGGGAGGCGAGCTATCGCCTGGTCCAGGCTCTTCCGTACTGGCCGGAAGGGACCGTTGCCGTTTCGGTGGTGGACCCCGGGGTCGGCTCGGAACGGAAGTCCGTCGTCGCTCAGACCGCCGGCGGGCACTTCGTGGTTACTCCGGACAACGGAACCCTTACCCTTCTGGACCGCCGGGTCGGCATTACGGCGCTGCGGGAGATAGATGAGAACGTGAACCGCCGCCCGGGCAGCGGGGAGAGCCACACCTTCCATGGAAGGGATGTCTACGGCTACACCGGGGCGCGCCTTGCCGCCGGTCTCATCTCCTTCGAAGAAACCGGACCGGAACTGGATCCGGCGGATATAGTCCGTCTGCAGGTCTCTGAACCCTCGACGGCTGATGGAACTGTGGAGGGAATAATCGACATTCCCGACACCCGCTACGGCAACCTCTGGACCAATATTCCGAAGGAACTTTTCGACAGCTGCGGTTTTACCGACGGGGACCTTCTGGATGTGGCCATCGAGAAGGGAGGCAAGCGTCTCTACCACAAGGAGCTTCCCTATACCGGATTTTTTTCCGCCGTGGAGAAGGGGGAAGATCTGGTGTATAATAACGAGCTTCTCTACGTTTCCCTCTCCACAAACCAGGGGAGCTTTGCAGAGAAAAACGGCATCCAATCCGGACCCGGGTGGCAAATCCGCTTCCGGAAAGTATAGAAAAAGGAGTATCGCGTATGAAGAAACTCTCTCCAAAGACGGTGGTCATTATCGCCATCGGTGCGGCCCTCTACGGAATCGGCGGACTGCCCATCTTCGGCATCCCTATTTTCGCCGAAACGACGCTGAAACCGGCCATGGCCATCCTCGCCATCTTCGCCGGGCTCTACGGACCGGTCGTCGGCTTCCTGGTCGGCTTTCTGGGCCACTGGATAACCGACCTCTTTGCAGGCTGGGGCGTCTGGATGACCTGGGTGCTCGGATCGGGAATTGTCGGTATTGTGATCGGACTCTTCCCCATGATCACCAAAGACAAGATCGAAGAGGGCATATTCGCCACCCGCGAAATAGTCATCTTTATCGTCCTCGCCTTTGTCGGTAACTTCGTCGGATACAGCATCTCCGCCTTTCTCGACTATGTGCTCTACGCCGAACCCGCAAGCAAGGTAATTGCCCAGCAGCTTATCATCTCCAGCACCAACACCGTTCTCATCGCAATAATCGGTTCGATAATAATGGCCCTCATCGCCAAGCGGAACCGGCAGGGAAGCGGCCTTTCCGAGGAAGAATGAGCGAAGCGGTAATACAATTCGCCGGTTTCTCCTTCCGGTACAAAAGCCAGAAGGCGCCCACCCTGAAGGATATCTCCCTCAGGGTGGAGCCGGGAGAGAAGGTGCTGATCGTGGGGCCCTCGGGAAGCGGTAAAACAACCCTGGGCTCCTGCATAAACGGTCTTATCCCCTTCTCTTTCGAGGGAGAAATCGGCGGTTCCCTTCTTATAGCGGGCCGCGAGAGCCGGGAGGCGGACCTCCACGAACGCGGGCGCCTCGTCGGCACGGTACTTCAGGATACGGACAGCCAGTTCGTCGGTCTTTCGGTGGCCGAGGATATCGCCTTCGCCCTGGAGAACGCCGCCGTGCCGCGGACGGTCATGGTGGATCAGGTGGCGCATTCCGCGGCCCTGGTGCACATGACCGATTTTCTGGAAAACTCACCCTTCGAACTCTCGGGAGGCCAGAAACAGCGTGTTTCCCTGGCCGGAATTCTGGTGGATGATGTGGATCTGCTTCTCTTCGATGAACCCCTTGCCAACCTCGACCCGAAAACCGGCAAGGTGGCCATCGAGCTTATCGACGAGATCCACCGCAGCACAAACAAGACCGTCATCATCATTGAACACCGTCTGGAAGATGTCCTCCACCGGCCGGTGGACAGGATCCTCCTGATGGAACAGGGGCGTGTTATTGCCGACCTGCCCCCTCACGAAATGCTTGCAGGGCCCCTGCTTCTGGAAAAGGGGATCCGCGAACCCCTCTACCTGACGGCGATGAAATTCGCCGGCTGCGATATTTCCCCGGAGGACAAACCGGCCTACATCGATACGGTCCGGATCGACCGGCACCGGGAGAAAATCCGCCGCTGGTTCGAGGAGAGCAGCGTTCCGCGGCCGGTACCGCGGGGCCCATCGGTGCTTCGCGCGGAGTCGGTAAGCTACTCCTACGACGGAAAACGGAATGCCGTGGAGAATATCGGTTTTGACATCCGGGAGGGAGAGATGGTCTCCATTCTGGGAAAGAACGGCGCGGGGAAATCGACCCTGGCCGCCATCATCATGGGGCTTATAAAGCCGGACTCCGGCACCCTCCACCTTCACGACCGCCCCCTTGCGGGAACCACCATTGCCGAACGGAGCCGGGAGATCGGCTTTGTAATGCAGAACCCCAACCACATGATAAGCCACCACATGATCCGCGAAGAGGTGGGCTTCGGACCCCGTCTCCGCGGTTTTGACGAGGCTGAAACGGAGAGACGGGTCGAAGAGGCTCTGGAGCTCTGCGGTCTCCGCCGATTCCGTAACTGGCCCATAAATACCCTCAGCTACGGACAGAAAAAACGGGTCACCATCGCCTCCATTCTCGTCATGCAGCCGAAGCTTCTGATACTGGACGAACCGACGGCCGGGCAGGACTACCGCCACTACACCGATATTATGGAGTTTCTCCGCATGCTGAACGACCGGGAGAAACTCACCATCATCTTCATTACCCACGACATGCACCTGGCCCTGGAGTATACGGCCCGCTCAATCGTTCTCACCGACGGACAACTGCTCCGGGACGATACCATGTCCAGAATCTTCAGCGACCCGGACACCATTGAAAAGGCCAACCTGAAACTGACCAGCCTCTACGACCTGGCAGGCATGGCGGGGATAGAGCGGCCGGACCTGTTCATAGACCGATTTATAGAAGAGGAGCAGAAAAGACGCACATGGATCAGTCAAAAATTCGCTTCGGTCTGAACTACATAGAAACGGGCTCCTTTCTCCACCGCCTCTCGGGGGTCACCAAATTCGCCCTCTTCATCTACTGGATTACCGTGGTCCTTACCACCTTTGATCTTCGCATCCTGGCGGGCATGCTCTTTTTCGGCATCCTGCTTATACGTCTTTCGAAAATCCCCTTCCGTATCTACCGTCCCTTTCTCTTTTTCATGGTCTACATCCTCTTTATGAACAGCCTCTTCATGTTTCTCTTCGCTCCCATGCAGGGGGTCATCTACATGGGGAGCAGGACCGATCTTTTTGTCATAACGGAACGCTACACCGTAACCCGGGAGACCCTCTTCTATCTCCTGGTCATAGCCACAAAGCACTTTTCCATCTTTCCCATGGCCCTGCTTTTTGTCTTTACCACCCACCCCACGGAGTTCGCCTCCAGCCTGAACCGTATCGGGGTGCCCTACAAGGTTGCCTACTCGGTCAGCCTCACCCTCCGCTACCTGCCCGAAATAACGAAAGATTTCGTCAACATCATGCAGAGCCAGCAGGCCCGGGGTGTGGAAATAACGAAAAGAGTCTCCCTGCGGCGCCGGATAGCCAATGTGACGAGAATCCTCATCCCCCTCCTCCTCTCCAGCCTGGAAAAGGCGGAGATTATAAGCAATGCCATGACCCTGCGCGGCTTCGGAAAGGGGAAGCGCCGAAGCTGGTACAATGCCCGCCCCCTTCGCCGGTCCGATGCGGCGGTCTTCGCGGTAATGCTTGTCTTTCTGGTTTTTGTTCTCTGGATGAGAAGCCGGGTGGATGCGATGTTCTGGTACCCCTGGTAAACTTGTTATATACAAGACATTTTGTGTTTATATAAACAATTTATGCCCTATTCTGGAAAAAAAGCTGGCGGAAACTAAGATAACTGTTATAAAATGTTAATTCAAACTGCCGCCGGGCAGAAAATAACAAAGGAGACGAACTTATGGAAACGTTTGGAATCTGGGGACTTCTTCCGCCTCTCCTGACTATTGTTCTCGCACTCATAACCAAAGATGTGGTAATTGCGCTTTTTCTCGGCATATTGTCGGGAACATTGATGCTCGCCGGAGGCAACCCGATTGTCGCACTGGTAGGCTTGAGCGATATTCTTGCCGATTCGCTGAATGACGGCTGGAATCTGCGCATTTTTCTCTTTACCGCACTTATGGGAGTTCTGGTGGGAATGCTCGCCAAAACAGGCTCGGCCTACTCCTTCGGCCACTGGGCCTCAAAAAAGGTAAAGACCAAGATGGGAGCCCTGCTCTTCACCTGGTTCTTCGGTCTGCTCATTTTTATCGACGACTACTTCAACTCTCTTACCATCGGTACGGTCATGAAACCCCTCACCGACCGCAACAAAGTGTCCCGTGCCAAGCTGGCCTACATTCTGGACTCCACGGCGGCACCGGTTGTCATTATGGCACCCGTTTCCACCTGGGTTGTCTACGTTATGTCGGTTATCAAGGATTCCGACGGCTTCGCCTCCCTGGGCATAAGCGAGATGGGATACTTTATCCGAGTTATTCCCTTCAACTTTTACGCAATTTTTGCAGTCTTCATGGTCGGTTTTATTACCCTGACCAAGAAGGATTTCGGTCCCATGCTCCGTTCCGAACACCGGGCGGAAAAGGGGCTCGGACTCTTTGATGAAGAAAAATTCGGCGCCGTAGCCGGGCAGGTCGAGGAAAAATACGAAGAGAAATTTCTCGACGGCGCCAAGCCTTTCGATATGCTGGTGCCCATCGTTCTGCTTATCGTTCTCTGTTTCATCATGTTTCCCGTCACCACCTGGATGGGCCGCGGCTATGCGGAAGATTTCGGTTCCTTCAGCGAAAACATGGCTAATATCTCGCTGGGTGCCGCCTTCAACGATTCCGATGCCTCCAAGGCGATGATGGATGCGACAATCATGACCCTGACCCTTTCGTACCTCTATTTTGTACTGAGGAAGCGTCTTACCATCAGGACCGCGGGAGAAGCGGTTGTGGACGGTCTTAAATCGATGGTTCCGGCGCTGATGATTCTTGTCATGGCCTGGGGCATCGGAGGTCTCATAAAATCGAGTCCCGATGAGGGAGGTCTCGGACTTACCACCTACCTGTCGAACGTCATGGTCGACGGCGGTTTCCCGCTGGCGCTTCTGCCGGTAGTGGTATTCCTCATTTCCTGTCTCCTTTCTTTCTCCACCGGAACAAGCTGGGGAACCTTCGCCATCATGATCCCCCTGACCATGCCTATCGCAGTAGGACTGGGTGAAGCTGCCGGCCTCGGCGGAAGCGCTCTCCTTTCCGCGACCCTCGTCCCGATAGGCGCCATCCTGGGCGGAGCCATCTTCGGTGACCACTCATCGCCCATATCGGACACCACGGTTCTCTCCTCCACGGGAGCCGGAGTCCCGCACCTTGAGCACGTTGCCACCCAGGTGCCCTATGCCGCCTTTGTAGCGGTCTGCGCCCTCTTCGGCCACCTGGTAAGCGGTCTTACCCGCAGCGCGCTTCTCGGCCTTCTGGTAACCGCCGTTCTCTTTGTGGCGGGCACCATCATTCTTCCCAGAGTATGGGGAGACAAGGAAAACGCCTGATTCTCTTTTCAGTGTTTTTACAGGAGCTGCCCGGACCGCGTTCGGGCGGCTCTTTTTTTGGCTTCCCGGATTTCCAGGCGATTTCCCCGGGGCTGGTCACGATCGCCGATTAGTGCAAAAATCGGTCCCGCGACAGGAGGGTTTATGAAGCTTACACCAGTCAGAACAGCCATTGTGGAACCGGGCTCGACCGGTATTGAAGAACTTCTGGAACAGGCGCTGCCCGATATTCCCGACGGTTCGGTTCTCGCAGTTACATCCAAGGTGGTGGCTCTCTGCGAGGGACGCACGATTCCCTTTGAGGAAGGGGACAAGGACCGGATTATCCGGGACGAGGCGGATTTCTACCTCCCGAAGGAAGAGAACCGGTTCGATATCTACCTTACGATCAAGAACTCCCTGCTCATACCCTCGTCGGGGGTGGACGAATCGAATACGGCAGGCCACTTTGCCCTCTGGCCGGCCTCTCCTGAGGCTTCGGCCTGTCGGATATGGAGCTTCCTTATGGAACGCTTTCCTGAGAAGCGCCTCGGGGTCATTGTCACCGACAGCTCTCCCTCTCCCCTGCGCTGGGGGGTTACGGGAAGATGTCTTGCCTGGTGCGGTTTCAGGGCCCTGAACAGCAAGGTGGGAGACAGGGACCTCTTCGGAAGGGAGCTGAAGATGACCATGGTGAATGTCGCCGACGGCCTTGCAGCCGCGGCGGTGCTCTGCATGGGAGAAGCGGCCGAACAGACTCCCCTTGCCCTTATAAGCGATCTTCCCTTCGTGGAGTTTACCGGAAGTCCTCCGGAGCCCGCGGAGCTTGAGGCGATGAGGATAGAGCCTGAGGATGATCTGTTCGGAAAGCTTCTCGGAAGCGCCGGCTGGATCCGCGGGCGGGGCCGGGAAGGCGGCTACCGGTAAAAGAGCTCCCGCAGTTTCTCCAGAGAGAGTTCCGCGGTGGAGGAGAGGCGGAGGCTGGCTCCTTCAAGGTAGTCTCCTATTCCCACCGAAAGCATTCCGGCGTCATTAATGGCGTCGATGCCCGCCTGGGCGTCTTCCACTCCCAGGCAGTTGCGGTAGGGGACGCCGAGCATTTCCGCTGCCAGGAAAAACTGTTCGGGGTCGGGTTTTCCTTTGCAGAGGGACGCTGGATCGGTTATGGCGTCAAAGCGGTCCCGAACCTGGAGGTAGTCGAGAATGGCGGGGGCGTTTCTGCTTGCAGATGCCAGGGCGACCAGGATGCCCACCTCCTTCAGTTCGGTAAGCAGGGAGTCTATTCCGGGAAGAAGATCGCCGGGTCCGATCCTTTTTATCAGTTCCTTGTAATAATTGTTTTTACGGGTCGCCAGTTCGACCTTCTCTTCACTGCTGAACACCTTATCCGTCCGACTCAGCAGAAGGTCGAGGCTCGCCATTCTGCTTACCCCTTTCAGATTATGGTTGAAATCACGGTCAAAGGGGATATCCAGCTCGTCGCAGAGCTGCTTCCAGGCAAGGTAGTGGTACTCGGCGGAATCGGTTATAACCCCATCCAGATCAAAAACAACCGCTTCAAGTTCCGGCCGAAGGCTCAGTACCAGAGGGGTGCCGCAGCAGACCCGGTGTTTCTCTCCACAGTGAATAATGGTCAGCTCGCTTCCCCGCTTCAGGTAATAGGCGGCTTCTTCGTGGCCGATCGTCACCTCCAGGGCCGCATCTCCCCGGCGCAGGGAAAAGGTGAGCCTGTTCCAGGCATCGGGAAGGGAGGGCGAAAAGCTGAACACTCCGCCATTATCACGGAATCCCGCAAAACCGTAAACCAGGCTTATCCAGCTGCCCGCCATGGCCGCCGTATGAACACCGTCGCGGACATTGCCGTTCACATCATCCAGATCCATCCTGACGCTCCGCATAAAATGCCGGTAGCTGCTCTCTCTGTAGCCCAGCTCGGCCGCCATAACCCCCTGGATGCAGGGGCTTAAGGAGGAGTCCGCCGTTGTCAGGGGATCATAGTAGTCAAAGTCGCGCTTTTTCTGGGCGCGGCTGAAATAGTGTCCGAGAAGCATCTCCGCAAGGACAAGATCGGCCTGCTTGAGCACCTGGTAACGGTAAATGGTAAGGGGATGAAAGTGCATAAGCAGGGGACGCTTCGATTCGGGAATATCGGCAGCCTCCCACCGCGCCTTGTTGAGAAAAGAATCATCCTGAGGATGCACCCCGAGCCGGGAATCGCGGGGAAGATACATTGCCTCCGCGGCTTTCCGCCACTCCCCGGGCTCATCCTCCGCAAGGGCAACACGTCCCGCCAGTTCGCTCCATGCCGCTTCATCTTTTTCGCGGAGCTTCTCCAGCCAGTGAGCAGCGTTCCTCAGGTTTTCCCGTGCCATGATGTTGGTATAGTAGTTGTTGTTTACCAGAGCGGTATATTCGTCCGGACCGGTTACGCAGTTGATGCAGAAAGCATTATCCATGCCCGGAATATAGTCGCCCAGATCGTGCCAGAACCGTGCCGTTTCAACGAGAATCTCCGTTCCCTTTGCCAGGAAGGTCTCATCACCGCTTACCTCCAGATACCTGACAACGGCGTAGGCTATATCCGCATTTATGTGGTACTGGGCGGTGCCTGCAGGAAAGAAGGCGGAGGCTTCATTCCCGTTTATGGTGCGCCAGGGATAAAGCGCCCCGCGGCGGTTAAGCTGCGCGGCCCGCCCGCGGGCAAAGGAGAGCGTCCTGTAGCGGTATTCGAGCAGGTCCCCGGCTATCTCCGGCTGGGTATAGAGGAAAAAAGGAAGAGCGTATATCTCCGTGTCCCAGAAATAATGACCTTCGTAGCCTTCGCCGGTCAGCCCTTTGGCGGGCAGCGAGGTGCTGCCTCCCCTCCCCGCGCCCTGGAGGAGATGAAAAAGGTTGAAGCGGATGCTCTGCTGCACTTCCGGGTCGCCATCAATCAGAACATCCGCCTCCTGCCAGAACTCCCGCAGAAACTCTTTCTGCTCTTCAACGGCCTTATCGAAACCCTTGTCAAAACTGCCGTGCACAAGTCCCAGGGCTCTCTTCTCCAGCTCCATCTCCTCTCCCACCATGCCGTGAACCCAGGCGGCGGAAGCGAGAAGCTCAAGGCTGCCCCCCCCGGTCAGCTCTGCGGAACTGCCGGAAAAGGCACTCTTCCCTTCCGCCCCCTCTTCGGTGACCGGTTCGGAAGCCCGTACGGAGCTGTAGCGGTCCATATCCGCAAAACAGAGCCGGAGACCGCTCATTCTGGTAAAATGGTGAAAAACCCGGCACTCCTCCTTCATCTCCAGCGATTCAAGCCCGAAGTCTCCGGGCATGATGTGCGATCCGGTCCGGGGGTCCTCTCCGGCCGCAAGGTTGGATACGTCGCCGTCAAGATGATGCACGATACGTACCGTCCCGGCCCCCTCCAGGAGCGTTACCCGGTAGCGCATCATCATGAGGGAGCGTTCCCGGTAAGGTACTATCCGCTCGCTCTCCACCCGGATCCTGGTTCCGGGAGTCCGCGCGGGAAGCCAGTCAAGAACCCGCTTAAGAACGCCGGTTCTCAGGTCAAGCTCGCGGCTGTAGTTTTCAATTGCCGCATGTTCGGGGGAAAAGTGTTCATCCTGAAAGGAAAGCCGCACCTGACAGGCGTCGGTGCAGTTGAGGATGGTCTGGTACCGGTCTGCAAAACCATACGCCCGCTCCCCGTAGACTATGGGCCTGCTCTCGTAAAAGCCGTTTACATAGGAGCCTCTCCACCAGGCCGCTTCGCTCTCTTCATGACAGCCGCGGATTCCCAGAGACCCGTTACCCAGGGTAAAAAGGGTTTCCCTGACTGCAAGGGTATCCGCATCGAAGGATTCCTCCCGCAGTACCCAGGGATCGACTGTAAAAAGATGGTCGGTCATTACTCTGCTCCTCTGCACACGGTTGCAATGATTCCAGTGTAAGTCGCAAGAGCTCCGATGTCAAGAATCCGGGAGAGTTATGGTGGAGACAAAAGCAATAAAATAATACTATACTGATTACATGAGCAGCTATCCTCTATCCGGACAACCTAAGAAAACCGTCATGTTCGCCATCTCCGATCAATCCGAACAGAAAAAGTTTCAGGACCTGGTAAAGCTCGAGGCTATGGCTTACACCCTTTTGTTCCCCGAATCCATTTCAAATGTGGAGGAGCTCCTGGGTGCCTATGATGTTGATATCATTGTAACGGACCTGAAATTCCAGAACGGCGGCTTCGCGGACTGGCTCATTCTCTGGCCGCAGCCCTATATTCTCCTTTTCGACCTTATCGATCATGACAAGGTCGACAGCATGGTCACCAACGAAACCAGCGACTTTCTGGTCCGCGACAAAGACGATCTTTACCTGAGGATTCTGCCCCACCGCATACGGAAGATCCTCAACTACAAGGAGAGCATGGACCGCCACAACATCCATCTTCAGGCAACGGAGCGCCGTTATCTGGACCTGGTGCAGTCGCTTCCGGATATTATCTACTCCCTCGACGACAAGGGAATGTTCAATTTTATAAACGATTCAATACGGAACATCGGGTATGAACCCTACGAACTGCTTGGAAAGCACTTTTCAACCATTCTCGAAGCGGAAGAGGCGGAAAAGGTAAGCAGGGAGATGGTACTTCCACGGCTTGCAGGCCGGGTTACCGGAGACGATGAGGCCCCGAAACTTTTCGATGAACGAAGAACCGGCGACAGAAAGACCGCGGGTCTTGAGGTAAAAATTGTTCCGGGGCCCTACCTGAAGGTAAAACCCAGCCGGATGATAGGAGCCGTTATCGCCTATGGAGAGGTAAGCGCAGTCGGTTTTTCCGACAAGAAGCTGGATGGCGGATACGGCTCCGTGGGTATTATCAGGGATATTACCCTCCGCAAAGAGCATGAACAGCTTCTGGAGAAATCTCTAGCGGAAAAAGAGGTTCTTCTCAAGGAAATTCATCACCGTGTAAAAAACAATCTTCAGGTTATCAGCAGCCTTCTGAGCCTTCAAAGTCACTATTTTGAGAGCAAAAATGACTATAAGCTCTATCTTGATACCCAGATGCAGGTCCAGTCGATGGCTCTTGTTCATGAGCAGCTCTACCAGTCGGACAACCTGAGCAAAATAGATATGAGCATATACCTGAACCGGCTGTGCGATGCGCTTTTTGATATCTACAGTCTGAATAATGAGATACGCTACAAGGTCGAGGCCAGTGAAATTTATCTGCAGCCGGAAATTGCCACGCCCCTTGCACTTCTCTCGGCAGAGCTTATATCCAACAGTCTCAAGCACGCATTTCCCGGAAACCGCGAAGGTCTTATTGAGATAGAACTGCAGGCCGGGGATCTTCTCAACTACTCTCTTTCGGTCATCGATAACGGTGTGGGGATGGAAGATTCGGATCAGAGCAGTTCATCCAGCGCCAGCGGACTGGGTCTCAAGCTTATCCGGAGCCTTACTGACCAGATCGGAGGCACACTGAGCAGGCTGGATGCTTCCGGCTCAGGCACAGGTTTCAGAATCGATTTCTCAGCCTCCCTTGAACAGCCTTCGGGCATAGGTTAGAATAGCGACCATCGAACCTCTACGAGATTTTGGAGTTACTCACCATGAAACAACTAATTGACTTTTTTACACCCAGAGAGGTTCTGCATATGGTTGGTATTGCCAACCGGATGAAGTTCCTGACGACGGAGGAAAAGAAGTACCTTCTTGCGGTTCGGATGGGCGCAAAAAAGGATGCCGATACCGAAAGCTGGAATATCTCCTCTTCTGAAAAAGAGAAATTCTACCCGATTTTTTCCCGTTTCATTCCCCTTATGCCCTTCGAATACGAATGCGTCCGGGAGTCCTGTCCCATCTGCTCCCGCTTCCTGAAGCTGAAAGAGGATTTTGAAGGAAGCCGTACCAGCGAAGAGTACGATCTGCTTATGCGCTGGGTTTCCAGAAGCCAGACGCACTACACAGGTCCGAGCGATGACACCATGGAACGTTTTTCGAGTGACTTTCTCGAAGAAGAGGCAAAAAAAAAAGCCAAAACCCCGGAGGCAGCAGAACCTGAGACGGCCCGGCCGGTCCGGACTCCCGGCAGAAAGGTTAAACGTATAAAGGTTGTCGCCAGAAAGCCGCACCTGGACCGGAGCGAACCTAAAGAGGCGGCTGCAAAGCATCCGCTTATCGAAGCGGTCAGCGAAATGGCCCGGATTGAGACCGAACATCTTGATCGTGAGGACCTGTGCGAATACGGCCGCAGGAGCCGTGAACTCTTTTCCGAAATACTTGCCCTCTGGGAACGCTTTTCCCAGGCAGGCAGTGAATTCCGCGTCCGGAACAGTTTTTCATGGGAAGAAAAAACCCCTTCGGGCTCCTGACTCTTATTTTCGCCGGATTCCGGCGTAACGGCTTATACCGTACACAATAAGGACGGCTCCGGCGAATGAAAAGGGAGCCGGCATTTCCTGAAAAAGGATAAGCGCAAGAACGGTCGCAATAACCGGTTCCATAAGCACCGAGACCGATACAAGACCGGCGGCAAGGTATTTCAGGGCATAATTATAGAGAGAGTGACCGCCCAGGGTGCAGAAGAGCGCCAGGGCGAAAAAGAGGGAGAGTTCTCCGGGCGGGTAGCCTGCAAGGGGAACTCCCGCGATAAGCATGATAATTAAAAGAACAAGCGCGCTGATTCCGTATACCATAAAGGTGTATGGAACCAGGCTTACCCTTGCACGGACGCTCCTTCCGATAAGAATGTAGAGAGCCACACAGACTCCCCCTGACAGGGCAAGCAGATCTCCCAGAAGCATCTCTCTTCCGCCGCCTATATCCCCCGCGGAGAGCAGGGCCGTGCCGGCAACAACAAGAGCGACGTAGATCCATCCTCCGGGCGGTACCGCCTCCTTCAGAAAGAGCGCTCCCAGGAGAAGCACCAGTACAGGGTGAGTGCTTACCAGCACTACCGAGCTTGCCACGCTTGTATATCTGAGGCTGCTTATCCAGGTGGCAAAGTGAGCTCCCAGAAAGAGACCCGCCAGAAGGATGCGCACCAGATCGCGGGCTCCGGGAAGGGTATAACGCCTCCGGAGCAGACCGGCCAGAAAGAAGGGCGTCATAAGCAGAAAGGCAAAGAGCATCCGGTAAAAGGAGACGGCAAAGGGGTGGCTTACCGTATACTTGATAAGGATGGAAGATATCGAGGTGAAGAACACCCCGATAAACAGTATAATCTTCGGCTCAATCAGCTTCATGCGGGAGCAGCTGTCCGGCTTAACGGAGCTTTTCGTAAAGTCCGATAACCTTTCCGCTGAAACCGCCGCTTCCGTGATACCCCTTTACCATTGCGGGATCGGCTTGTGTCACCTCGCCCCGCGGAAGAAGCTGTGCTGCCAGGGCATCCGGATCCATTGTGCGCTTTTCCGCTTTCGCAAGAGCGGACACACCCGCCAGAGCGGCTCCCAGTCCGGCTCCGAGCCGTCCTATCGTAACGACCGGGCGGTTCCAGACTGCGGCGATTCTATCCACTACTCCCTGCGCACCGGCGGGTCCTCCGGTTACATAGAGGGGATCTTCGGTTTTCCGGGAAAACCCTCTCGCGTAGTGCTCGATTATCACCAGGGTGGTATCGATAATTCCGGCGTAATCTTCCTTCAGGGAAGCCTTTCGGCCGCCGTCCCGCACGGGTTCCATTATTCCGCAGGCCGGAAATGATTCGGCATCGGGCTGCCAGAGCAGCATGGACTCCCCGGCGGGAGCGGCCGGAAGCAGGGAGTCGGCAGGCTCGTACTCTTCCTTGCCCAGTCCGTGCATCATTCTTACCCGGTCCCACACGAGGGCGCCGTTTGTCCTGCATCCGAAGAGAAAAGGCCGTCCAAGTCCGTCATACATTGCGTTGGCATATCCGGCGGTATCCATGGCGACCTCTCCGCTGCCGGAAACCGATGCTGCAACCATAAAAACAAAGCTCGTTCCAAGGCTCAGAAGATCTCCGCCGACCAGCACCTTTGTCTGGGGATTATCCCCGCTTCCCGCCGCAACGATACACGAGCCGGAGAGTCCGTACTTCTCGCAGAAATAGGGGGCAAGCGTTCCGACCGCATCATCGGGAGCGACAATATCGGTAAGCTTTGAGCGGAATGCTTCGGAGCCTCCGCTGAGGGATGCCGAAGCGGCGGAAACAAGATCTGCGGACCAGCTTCGCTTCTGATAATCCATCAGGCTCATTCCGCATGCGTTTCCAAAGTCAGTTCCGACCCTGCTGTTTCCCGTCAGTACGGCGGGCAGAAATGCGCTTATAAGCTGAACGGTTCCGGTTCTGTCCCAGATATCCGGGTAATGCTGCGCCACACGGCGCATTACCGCGCCGGAGAAACGGAGAGGACTGTCGCTTCCGGAGAGTTCTATCATTCTCTCCTTGCCGCCGACTCCGGTACGGATTGCATCCGCCTGGGCGGCGGTGTCGCTTGTCTTCCAGATAGGCGCGGTTCCGTAGGAAAAGACACCCTCAAGAAGCTGAACAAGAGAGGTTTTGCCCTTCCCCGCACCTTCTTCCCGGAGCACAGAAAAACGCTTCTGCGCGTCCTGCTTCAGGTAAACGTGTCCGTGCTGCTGTCCCGAAACATTTATCACCGCTATATCGGCGGGGTTAAGCGCTCCCTCTCCTGCCAGATCGGAAAGTACCGCATCAAGAGCCGCAAGAAAGAGCCTGGGCGGCTGATCGGCCTCTCCGGTAACACGCGGGGGGATAATGAACGAATCATGCTCAAGTCCGAAGCCGCTGAGACGGGAATCCGAAATGTAGGATAGACTTTTTTTCCATACAAGCGAACCATGTTCGGCATCTATCACCACAGCCGTCATACTCTGGGTGCTGCAATCAAGTCCAAGGCTGTATCTGCTCACGACTGTTTCTCCTCTTTGTTTTCTGAGAATATCACGGGATTCAGACACTGTTCTCCAGCTTTTCCGGAAAGCATTGCAATAAGGTTCCCGGCGACCATAAGAGACATATCTCCACGGGATCCCCTGGTAGCGGATCCTGTATGGGGCGTTACCACCACATTATCCAGACCGGCGAGTCCTTCCTTCATCCGCGGTTCATCTTCGTACACGTCCAGTCCCGCAGCAGCAATGGTACGGTTTCGCAGAGCCTCCACAAGAGCCGTTTCGTCGATGACCGGCCCGCGGGCGGTATTTATGAGGATGGCGGTCGGTTTCATCATCCCGAGTTCTTTTGGGCCGATAAGATGTCTGGTCTCCCCGTTCAGGGGCAGATGCAGGGAGATGTAATCGGAAGTGCGGATAAGTTCTTCGAATTCCACCCTGCGGGCTCCGGCTTCATCTTCAAGACGTCCGGACCTGCTGCGGTTCCAGTAGAGCACCTTCATTCCGAAGCCTCTGCTCATAAGCCCCATGGCGGTTCCGATTCTTCCTCCTCCGACAATCCCGAGGGTTTTCCCGGATATGTCCGCCCCGACAAACTGCATCGGCCCCCAGCCGCTCCAGCGGCCGCTGCGCATCAGCCTGTCCGAAGGCACTATCATTCTTGCAGAGGAAAAAAGAAGAGCCCAGGCAAGCTCCGCCGTTGCGTTGGTAAGAACGTCCGGGGTGTTGCTTACCCCGATGCCCAGTTCAGTTGCGGCCGCAATATCAATATTGTCATAGCCGACCGCATAATTTGCGACAGCCTTCAGGCTGCCGGCGGACTTCATGAGTTCTTTGTCAATCTTGTCACTCAGCATTGTCAGCATGCCGTCGGCCCAGGATGCAGCCTCAAGCAGTTCCTCACCGGAGGCGGGGCGATCCTGTTCCTGAACAGTCACATCGAAGTGCTCCCGCAGAAGGTCGGTCCCCGGTCCGGGAATCTTTCTGGTAATGTATATCTTCTTCATACGTGGATTTTAACCTCATGTTTCATTCGACGCAATGGCAAGGTTAAAACTGCGGTTGACAGGATGTTCTGGCAGGGTACAATGGATATCATTCTTGTCAGAATATATGCGAGGGTATAGATATTTCCTTACAACTGCCACGTCCATCACTTGAACGGCTTCCGGTATATTTTCGTATTCTCAATCGAGCAATGATCCGGAAGAGGGAATATATTTCTTCGGAAACCATTGGTAAGGAAGCGGGAGTTCCCGGCGCCCAGGTTCGCAAGGATCTTCTCGGTTTTAAAGCAAAGGGCCGGCCCAGCCTGGGTTTTCATGTAAAGACGCTCCGGGATATCCTGGAGGAATACCTTGGTCTCTCCAGCCCCGGAGAGGCGGCGCTTGTCGGTGCCGGTAATCTGGGAAAAGCGCTGGCCCGGTTTAACGGCTTCAGTCAGTATAATCTGAACATATCTCTAATCTTTGATAATGATCCCCGGAAGGCAGGCTCAAAGGCGGGAGAGCTGGAAATATTTCATATCAACGATATGAAGGAGAAGCTTGCCGAACGGAATATCCGCATAGGAATAATAACCACCCCCGCGGAGGCTGCTCAGGAAGTTGCCGAGACCATGATCGGGAACGGAATAATTGCCATCTGGAATTTCACCCCCCTGCGGCTGGTTGTTCCCGATAGAATCTATGTGCTTTATGAAGATCTTTCAGCGGGACTCGCCCTGCTTGCCCACAAGGCAGCCGAATACGAACGGTAAAAAAAACGGGAGAGAAGTCTACGAGGGTTCCCTTCTCTCCCGAACAAAGGCAATACACATTCTTTGATAGGTACTTTTTGTATATACTTGGTGGAATTATACCACACACGTGTGCATGGAAATACCGGAATAAGTCACATTCCAATAGGAGAAAGTCCCGGTTCTAATCGATGTCGATTAATCCTATGCGGGTCGCATAATGGACCAGTTCCGCCGAGTTGCTGATATTCAGCTTCCGGAAAAGACTCGTCCTGTGGTTTTCAACTGTTTTGCTGCTTATAAAGAGCATCTGAGAAATTTTCCGGACCGAGTTGCCCTGTGACAGCAGCCGCATTATCTCCTGCTCACGTGCCGTGAGAGTTTCATAGGCGGCATCGCTTACATCCACAATCTTGTAACCGTTCTCGAGCATTTTTACAACGATTGCCTCCAGGGCAATACCGTCAAAAAAATACTCTCCCGCCATTACCCGCACAATTCCCTCGGCAATCCTGTCCGAAGAGGCTTCCTTGCTGATAAAACCCATTGCACCGTTTCGAATTGATTCAACAATGTAGTCTATCCGGCTGAACATGCTCAGCATAAGCACCTTCACCTTCGGAAGGCGGAGAAGGATTTTCTCGATCAGATCGATGCCCGATCCGTCGGGCAGACTGATATCAAGCAGAATAAGCTCCGGCTGGGCTCTCTTGAGCTTGTCAAACCTGTCCAGACTGGCCATAAGGCCGATACCATCGTCCGCTTCACCGGTAATCTCGACTCTGCCGCTCCGCATGAGCGCCGAACGGACCCCGTCGCGGATAGCGGGATGATCATCGACAAGAAAGACACCTATCTTTTCCATCCGGCCATTATAGCGGGAAAGACCCCATCCTGCCAGTTGCATTAGTCAGGGGATACGTTTATCTTTCTGGAATGATGCAGTTCACCCTGCCCGAAGGGGCACTCGAAACGGCGGTTGCGGCCGCCAAAGCGGCGGGCAGCCTCCAGATGCAGTACATCCGGGAAGGTTTTTCCGTTGACAGCAAATCCACATCGGTGGATATGGTGACAGAGGCCGACAGGAAAAGCGAAGCTCTTATAACAGAGGCGATAATTACCCGTTTCCCGGAACACGATATTATGGGCGAAGAGGGAGCCGCCCGTTCCAGGAACTCCCCATGGCGCTGGATAATCGACCCTCTCGACGGTACAACCAATTTTGTTCACCACCACCCGATTTTCTGCGTCTCAATAGCCCTGGCCTTTGAGGGAGAACCGGTACTTGGTGTGGTATACGTTCCCAGGCTGGACGATCTCTACACCGCCGTCTCCGGCGGAGGCGCATTCCGGAACGGCGTTCCGATCCATGTGGCCTCGCGTTCGCGGCTTGCCGAAACGCTCCTGGCTACCGGTGTGCCCTATGACCGGGCAACAAGCCGGGAGAACAACCTTGCTTACATAAGCGCCCTGACTCCCCGTGTACGCGGTCTGCGCCGTCTTGGTGCGGCTGCCTATGATCTCTGCCTTGTTGCCGAAGGGGTGTATGATGCCTACTTTGAACTGAAAATCAGACCCTGGGATATTGCAGCGGGAGCGGTCATTGTACGTGAAGCGGGAGGAGCGGTGCGTCACTGGGCTCATGAGGGAGACGACAGGGCCCGGGGAGTTCTCGACTGTCTGGCCTCCTCTCCTTCCATTCTGCCGCAGCTGCTGGATGCCCTTTCCGTACCGGGACCTGCATATCTGCCGGCGCAAAAAGAACCCCCGCGGCAGCTTTAGCGGCGGGGGTTTGACAGTCCATGGGGAATCGGATCAGCCTTTTACCGAGCCGGCCATCATTCCACGAACAAAGAAACGCTGAAGACTGAAAAAGATAATCAGCGGCATGGTCATGGTCAGAAACGCTCCGGAGGTAAGTACATACCAGTCCTGCCCCCGGGATCCTACCATTTCGGACAGCCTGGTGGTTACCAGCGCTACATCTATTTTAGTTCCCAGAAAAACCAGAGCAACAAGCAAGTCATTCCATACCCACAGAAACTGGAAGATGGTAAAAGAGGCTATCGCCGGGACTGAAAGAGGCATTATAAGAAAAATAAACTTGGTCATGGGAGTGGTTCCATCCACCTCCGCGGCTTCTATGAGATCACGGGGTATTTGAGAAATATACCCGTACAGCAGATAGGTAGCCAGAGGCAGCCCGAAGCCTGTATGGGCAAGCCAGATTCCCAGATAGGTCCCATTAAGATTAATGTTGTTATACAACCGGAAGAGCGGAAGCAGGGAGGTCTGCAGAGGAACTACCATAAGCCCTACTACAAGTATGAACATCAACCTCCTTCCTTTGAACTTCATCCATGCAAGGGCATATGCCGCAAAGGCTGCAATAGTTATCGGTATAACAGTTGAAGGTATGGTAACAAGAAAACTGTTTATGAATGCGTTACCCATTCCGTCTTCAGTAATGACGTATCGGTAATTATCCAGGGTCCAGAAGCCATTCCGGGCCGGATTCAAGACCGCACTCCACCATCCGGAACTGTTGATTGCCTGGGGAGTTCGAAACGAACTTACCAGAAGTCCGAAGGTCGGAACGGTCCAGACGACAACTATTAAAATTATGGCGAGATTCAGAAAAATCTGACTGTAAATCTGATGGGAGGTCTTTTTCTTTTTATGAAGAACCATTGTATCTGACATCTCTTCCTCCTCAGATTTTATTCATTTTTCGGATATTGCGTATCATGATTGGAGTAACCGCAATAAAAATTATAACAGCCAGCGCAGCACCCCGGCCGTACTGACCGCGGGTAAACATCTGACTGTACATCATATTCGCCACAACATCGGTGTTGAATCTGCCGCTTGTCATTACGAACACAACATCAAAAACCTTCAGAACGAGAATAACAATGGTTGTGGTTACCGTTAAAATTGCACCGCTGACAAAGGGAATAATTACCTGAAAAAATATTCTGAATTCCGTTGCACCGTCGATCCGAGCCGCTTCCAGCAGGCTTTTGGGTACTCCTTTGACAGCCGATGACAGTATAACCATTGCAAAACCGGTCTGAAGCCAGATCATAATGGCAATCAGAAAAAAATTGTTCCAGGGCTCCATCCGCAGCCACCCGACAGGGCTGCCGCCAAGCTTGACAACAATGGCGTTCAGCAAACCTATCTGTTCACCGTAGGTGGCAAAATAGTACATGAACCTCCAGATAACCGAGGCTCCGACAAACGATATGGCCATGGGAAGAAAAACAAGCGATTTAGCAATTTTTTCCCATTTTACCCGATCAACAAGAACCGCAATAACCAGCCCAAAGGAAACCGTAAAGAGCGGCACAAAAATAAGCCAGAGGATATTGTTCCTTATGGCTATCAATAAAGCAGGATCCTGAAAAGATGCGATATAATTCTGAAGACCAAAATTTTCAGGCTGACCACCACGTTTGTAATCAAAAAAACTTATGAAAATTGTACGTATTGTAGGATAAATAATATAAACCAGCAAAATCAGAAAGGCAGGAGTGATAAACACATACGGTCTCAGGAAATCACGTATCTTTATCGGAAGCTGGCTTACCAGATTGTCGGCTGTCAGGAAAAGAGCCCATATACCACCAACACCGACAAGTAAAGCGACTACCGCAATAAGCAGCCTGGACGTATCTGAACTCTTCATGAAATTAAAGCTGACAATAAATATCAGCACAAGCAAAGCAGTAATTACTATCGAGATAAAAATCTGAAAACTTCTGCTTCTGCTGCTTACCTCAGAAACACTCATAAAACCCCCATTTTGTATGTTATATCCTGCATTCTAAAAGAAGCCGGGGTGCCGATAAGCACCCCGGCATACCAGAGTCACAGGTTCCAGGATTACGGCCAGCTCTGATCGATATTATTGAGAAGCTGATTCAGGTTGGCAGAGGGATTGTTCACATATGCCGTCATCTCTGTCCAGAATGTTCCGGCGCCAACCGGTCCCGGCATAAGGTCTGATGCATCAAACCGGAACGTTGTTGCTCCCTGAAGGATCTCCGCGATTCCACGATCGGTAACGGTAGGATACCAGTCGAGAGGGGTATCTTTGTGGGGAGAAACAAACCCGCCGCTTGCCAGCCATTCCTTTGTTGAACGTCCTGTGGCAAGATAACGCATTACCGCACGAACTTCCGGTCGGTCATTCATAGGTCCAAGAAGGTCTCCGGCACCAAGAACAGGTTTCCCCATTTTCGGATCAATCGGAGGCAGATAAAAGAAACCGACCGTTGTACCGACCTCTTTACCTTTCTGCGGGAAGAAGGCGGTAATGAAGGATGCCTGCCGATGCATAAGAGCCGCGGGAGGATCAACTGTTATCGGTGTGGGAGCATCTCCGAAGGGAGTAAGAACGATACCCTGCCGGCCACCGAGAACATAGTCCTCGTTGAACCAGATCTCTGAAAGATATTCCAGGGCTTCTTTGAATTCCGGACTGTTGAATTTTACTTCTCCTGCTACCCAGCGGTCATACACCTCCGGCGGATGAATCCTGAGCATGATATCTTCGATCCAGTCTGTTGCGACCCAGCCTGTTGCACCGGAACTCTCGATGCCCACACTCCAGGGAGTATAGCCGTCTGCGACCATCTCATCACTGAGGGCAAGAAGTTCATCCCAGGTTTCGGGAATTTCGTAGCCTTCTTTCTCAAAAGCGGGAATATTGTACCATACAAGGCTCTTAACACTTGCCCGATACCAGACACCAGCCTGAATTCCGCCAATTTCGGCAAGATCAAGCCAGGCATCATTGTACTGCTTCTTCAGGAAGTCCATTCCTAACCATTCAGAAACGTCATACACATAACCGCCTTCAACCAGATCGGCGGCCAGCCCCGGCTGAGGGAATGCTGCTATATCAGGAGGATCTCCCCCTTCGGTTCGGACAGTAATAAGGGTCTCAAAATCGCCGCTGCCTTCATAGACAACTTTAATGCCGGTTTCCTCTTCAAAAGGCTTCATCGATGCCTTGAAGCGTGAAGCATCTTCGTCCACAAATGCACCAAAAATGTTCACCGTAGTGCCCGACAGGTCTTTACCGTCGGTATAGGCATTTTTAGTATAGTCGACAGCGCTTCCGCCGGCTTTTGGGGCAGCCTGATCCTGCTGCCCGCCGGCCATAATAAATGGAACGGCAATCAGCGCCAGCATGACCGCCATTGCTGTGATGGAAATTCTTCTGTTTCTCATCCTCTTCTCCTTATTGTGATATGGAACATAAATTACAATCGCTATGCACACGATTGCATTAATCAGTGTAAAGGCGGTCCCGCCAGTTGTCAAGGGAAATATTGGAAGTCGCTTGTTACCTTTTCCGCATTATTCTGTTATGATGGTCGCGATGAAACTATCGGAAATTGTTACCCTTGTCGAAGGGACCGTTGTCTGTGAAACAGGCAGTATTGACAGAGAAGTGGCTTCGGCCTTCGCATCTGACCTGATGAGCGATGTTCTTACTCTCCTGGCGGATAATATGCTTCTTATAACCGGCCTTACCAATATCCAGGCGATACGTACGGCCGAGATGGCGGATATCTCCCAGATCCTCTTTGTACGGGACAAAAAACCGACGGATAAGATGATAGAGCTGGCGAAGGAAATGGGGATAACCCTCATTACCTCACGCTTTTCCATGTTCCGGACAAGCGGTATTCTTTTCGGCAGCGGACTGCCGGCAGTATATTGAACAGGAGAGTCCCGGCCATGCGATTCGAGTATGAGCTTACGGCAGGAGATTTCGTCCGTGCGGGTCTTGCCTCCAGCGATCTGAAAAAAAGACTGAAACAGCTCAATATCCCTTCGCCGGTCATGCGCCGTGCCGTGGTCGCCCTGTTCGAGGCGGAGGTTAACGTTGTCGCACACTCCCACGGAGGAACCCTTACCGCCGATTTTTACGAAGACCGGCTTCACGTTCTTGTGGCGGACCGGGGGCCCGGTATTCCGGATATTGAACTTGCAATGAGCGAAGGTTTCTCCACCGCAAGCGATGAGGTGCGGGAGATGGGTTACGGTGCGGGCATGGGACTTCCCAATATCAAAAACAACTGTGATATGCTTGATGTCCGCAGCAGCTCAGGAGGGTCTACGGAACTTGAATTCGAAATCCGTTTCAACCCGGAGGAAGCATGAGCAGGGAATCTTTTCATCACGCCCTCAAGGTTGTGGAAGAGAAGTGCATCGGATGCACCCACTGCATGCTCATCTGTCCCACCGAAGCCATTCGGGTATACGGCGGAAAGGCCCATGTCGACCCCGACAAATGCGTTGACTGCGGAAACTGCATGTCCGCCTGCCCGGTGGACGCTATCGTTGTCGAGCAGGACGATTTCCAGCAGATTTACCACTACACCCACCGCGTAGCCGTTGTTCCTTCGGTGATGATAGGTCAGTTTCCCGAAAATATCGCGGAGCAGCAGATTTTCAGCGTACTTCTGGAGATGGGCTTTACCGATGTCTACGAGGCGGAATATGGAATAGATATTCTGCATAACATATCGGGCCGCTATACCACCTACGCTGCCAGAAAGCCGGTTATCAGCAGCTTCTGTCCCGCTATTATCCGGCTTATTCAGGTCCGTTTTCCCTCCCTTGTCGGACAGATAAATCTTCTCAAGCCGCCGCTCGATATCACCGCATCCTACATCCGGCGGAAGCTCGAGAGTGAAGGTAAAAGTCCGCGGGATATCGGAATATTTTACGTAACCCCCTGCGCAGCAAAGATAGCAGCCATTAAAAAGCCGGTCGGAGAATCCAAGAGCGGTTTCGACGGTGTTATCGACATGGATTTTCTCTACAATCTGGTCCACCGGAACCTTATAAAACAGCGGCAGCGCAGCGACTGCGCAATTCCACGGGCAAGAAGAATTTCTCCGGCGGCGATTCTCTGGAGCCTTACCACCGGAGAATCGAGGCATATTGCCGGAAGAAGCCTCGCGGTGGACGGTATTCACAATGTCATGGAATTCCTGGAAAAACTGGAGAACGAAGAGATAAGCGGGATCGATTTTCTCGAGCTGCGCGCATGCGACGAAGGGTGCGCCGGCGGAATTCTCGGTTCGGGAAACCGTTTTCTGACTGCGGAACGCCTGAGGCACCGCGCGGAGCAGATAAAGAAAGCTCCTCCGGTCAGAGAAGAGGCGGTACCTGAGAGGATTGCGGATTTTCTCCGGGAAACCATCAAGCTGGAAACCATCGAACCCCGTTCCATAATGAAACTGGATGACAATCCGGCAAGGGCGATGGAAAAAATGGATGCGGTGCGGCAGATACTGGAAACACTTCCGATGGTGGACTGTGGTCTCTGCGGAGCCCCCAACTGCGAAGCTCTTGCGATGGATACCGCTCAGGGCAGTGCGGAAGTACAGCGCTGTATTTTTTTGCAACGCAGACAGGAAGCCATCGATACTTCCAATGTTGCCCAGGGGCTGGCTGCCATGCGGAAAATATGGGGCCGGGAAAAAATCGAATAGCCTAGCCGCGCTCCTTGCCCGTCTGCTCCTTCATCAGCAGCTTTTTCTGAATTCTCAGTTCCCGGAAAAAAAGAAAGGTTCCGATAAGCACCACAAACACATCCGAGGCCGGAGTTGCCAGCCATACTCCATCAAGTCCGATAAGACGGGGCAGCAGCAGTATGGCGGGGATAAAAAAGAGGGACATTCTGCTTACCACCAGGAAAGCCGCCGGGCCTCCTTTTCCGATGGCCTGAAAGAAGGTAATGACCAGCAGCATATAGCCGTAAATCGGGAAATCACAGAGATAAAGCCTGACGACCCTGATCCCCGACTCTACTACTTCGGGATCGGTAATAAACCATCCGAGGACCGTTCCGGGAAAAAGCTGAATGAGGGACCAGATAAAAAGCGTAATAAGGGAAGAGTAGAGGGCGAAGAGCCCGAAGGCCTTCCTCAGACGCCGGTAATTTCCTGCTCCATAGTTCATTCCCGCCATCGGCTGAAAGCCCTGACAGATGGCCCAGATTGGGACAAATATGAAATTGAGTATCTTTATGACGGTACCGATTATGATAAGATCGCTCTCGGTTCCGTATGCGGCGACGCTTTTAAGCACTACCACAATCTGTATGATGGTCATGACCGGAAGGGCCATTCCGGAGAAGCCCACCTTCAGAATTTCGCCGATATGGCCCGTGAAGGAGATCCTGCCGCGCCGTATGGTCACCTCTCCGCTGCCCTTTGCAAAGTAGATAAAGCTGACCAGGCACATGACAAACTGGCTTATCACCGTCGCAAAGGCGGCACCCCGGATTCCCCATTTCAGGGGTCCAAGAAAGAGAGCGTCCAGTATTATGTTGAGGATCATCCCCGAAAGCATGATGGCCATGGCATGCCGCATGCGTCCTTCCGCCCGGATAATGATATTTGCGCTTGAGGCAAAATTGAAAAAGAAAGAGCCCAGCACCAGAATTTCCAGGTATTCCACCGCAAAGCTGTGCATCTCCCCGGAGGCTCCCAGGAATGAGACAATGGCTCCCGAAGCTGTCAGCCCGAAGAAAATAAGAGCGCCGGAGAGCAGGAGATTGGCGAGAAGCATGTTGCCGAAAATGGAATCGATGGTCCGGCTCTCTTTTTTGCCGATGGCACGGCTGAGAAGGGAGGCGGCGCCTACCCCGATAAGGCTGAAAATTCCGTTGTTGATAAGAGAAAAGGGATAAACGATGCCGACCGCCCCGAGAGCGGTCGGACCTACCCACTGGCCGACAAAGATGCCGTCCACAAACTGGTAGAGGCCGAGAGAAAGAAGACTGATAATGGCGGGAACCGACAGCCGTACGAACTGTCTGCTTATCCCGCCATGCAGAATCTCCCGGCTGCTGCTCATACGGGAAGCCGGGTTTTTACGGGGTCAAAACCGCTCTTCTGAGCAGCCGCCTTTTTTATAGCGCTCTCGCTGCCGACTACCACCACGGATGCCGACGGAAAAGCCGACAGGAGTGATGCGGCTGCCAGGGCAATGGCCCCGGGGCTCGTGGAAAGCATGGCATCGCGCTTGCGCTGCCTCATTTCGTCGCTTACACCGTAGAGAATCCTCCGAAAGCCGATCATGCTTTTTTCTCCGGGAGACTGGGGGCGGGTCTCTTTTCCGACCAGGGTAATGACCGCTTTCTCAAGCTCCTGTGCCGGTATTGATCCGCCGGCCATTAGCTCAAGAGCTTCCCGGAAGGCAGCCAGGGTGGAGAGAATGTTGGGGTCCCGGTAGCTGGAGAATCCGAAGAGTCCTTCCAGTCCGTTGGCAAATGCACCGGCTCCGTAGGCGCCTCCCCGCATCCGTATCCGCTCCCAGAGAAAGGTTGTCTTGAGCAGCTGGGCCAGGAGGAGCTGATGAGCGTGGGCTTCCGCGTCAATTTTTGCGGCCGGCATTACGGCGGCCACGAAGTTCACCGATGAAGGGACAACGAGGGCTTCTCCCGTCACGGCTGCCGGCTCTCCGGCCGTCTCTCCGGTCGGGCCTCCGGTCGGGCCTCCGGACTCTCCTTCGGGAAAAGATGAAATGCAGTCGGCCGCAAGTTCTTCCGCCTGCTCCATGTAGGAACTATCGGCGGTTATATTGCAGAGCATGCCGCTGCGTCTGAAAAGACGTTTTCTCACCATTTCCAGCACGGCGGCAGCCTCTTTGATGCCCTCCGCACCCCTGCGGACAAGCTTGTCCAGAAAAAGAAGCTGAGTCGCACCGCGCCACAGCTCGTCGTTTGCCAGGGAGGGGGAAAGCGGGGCGGCGGCCCTTACAGTGGCGACGCTGTTGCCCGAGGGGACCACTCCGGAGGCAAAATCGTTGCGCATTTCCAGCAGCACCTCCTTCAGGCGCCGGGTATCGGACAGAATACCTTCAAGAAGGATGGAACGGGCAAGCTCGAGGGCAGCAGGCGCGTTTTCCTCCAGCGCCTTGAGCCGGAATACCAGATAGCTGCGGTACCCGGGCGCACTTTCGGGCGCTGCGCCAAGGACAGGGCTCGACTCCAGAAAGGAGTAGAGACCGCCGGTCTCACCGAAAAGACGATGCGCCACCTGGTCGTAGCTCATATCCGGCAGAGCCGTGTGGAGGAGAAGATGCGTCAGAAGAGGCAGATAGATCCGCTCTTCCCTGCTCAGACCTTCGAGATCAAAGACAAAATCGGTATAAAGAATACCGTTTGTATAAAAATCGTTAAGAAATGCGCGTATGCCGCCGACGCTTCCCTCGCGGGGCTCTATCCGGTCAACCTCCGTTGGAACATCGTCCAGGGAAAGGGTCGGAATGGAGGCGAGCGCTTCGGGAGCGTCGGGAGTATCCTGAAAGAGACGCAGGCGGCGGTTTTTTTCCTCCAGCTCTTCAATGCCTTCGGCACCGAGGGCGGAAATGGTGCCGGCGGTATACTCTTCCAGCTGTTTTTCGATCCGCAGCTCATGCTCCCTGTCCGGAGTAACCACCACCGTCGCACGATGACTGTTCTCCAGAAGCCTGGTCCGGATCAGCTCCTCAAAGAAGCGGGAATCCGCGGCGGCCCGCTCCTTCAGACGTTCCATGGAAGCGGTAAATCCAAGGGTTCCGCCCGGCGCCTCCCCATGGAGCCATCCGCGCAGCGCCTTGCCCATCAGTCTAAGACCGAAAGGATATCCGCCCTTGATCTCCCTTTCCCGGAACTCAACCCGCTTAAGGGCCCCTTCGACGGCTTCCGCAGGCAGACCATCCTCCGTAAAACGGCGCAGGGTATCGGCTGCCATTTGCTCAAAATCGTCCACCCGGGATGGATCGCTCCCCCGGACACCAAGGGCGAAGATAAGTTCCTTCAGATCGGTCTCAAGGCCGCTCACCGGAGAAAGATCTTCGCCGATTTCCGAATCCACAACGGCCTTGAAAAGAGGAGAGCCGACATGTCCGAGGAGAATCTCCGAAAGGACCTCCAGAGCCAGCACCTCATCGGGGTCCGTAATATCGCCGACAATCCAACTGAGCACTATCGAACTCTTGCTCTCATCTTCTCCCTCACCGTCAGCGGGACTGGTAAAGGAAAAGCGGCGGGGCTCCTTCCAGCGGGGCTGGTCGGGAATTGCCGGAGCCTCTCCTCCCCGGGTAAAACCGGAGAGAAAGTTTTTCTGCAGAAATTCCAGCTGTTCGCCGGTATCTATATCGCCGTAGAGAAAAATTCTGCAGTTGGAGGGGTGGTAGGCGTTCCTGTGAAACTCACGGAAATCCTCATAGGTGAGCCGTACCATGGAGGTGGGCTCTCCCCCCGAATCGTGAGCGTAGGCGGTGTCGGGAAACAGCGAGCGGTAGGTCCATTCTCCTACTATGGCATCATGGTTGGAGTAGGCTCCCTTCATTTCATTGAATACTATCCCCGTGGGGCGGTACTTCCCCTCATCATCCTTTTCGATACGGAAACCTTCCTGGCGGAATACATCCTCCGAGAGGGTGGGGAAAAAGACCGCATCACCATAGACGGACATAAGATTGAAGTAATCCTGCCGGACCGGTGATGCCACCGGATAAACAGTCTTGTCGGGATAGGTCATTGCGTTGAGAAAGGTGTTCATGCTTCCCCGCATGAGGGCGAGGAAGGGGTCCTTTACGGGATAGCGCCTGGATCCGGAGAGCACCGAATGCTCCATAATATGGGGAAGTCCGGTATTGTCCGTGGGAGCCGTTTTGAAGGTGAAGGCAAACAGGTTTTCGCTGTCTTCGCAATGGAGGTGGTAGAGATCAAGTCCGGTCACATCGTGGCGCAGCCGGTACCCTTTTCCGCGGTATTCCGCCTGCTCCTCTATTCCGGTAAGGGTAAAACCGTGAAGCTTGTCGCCTGTATGTAATGTTTTCATCTGGATATCCTCATCTTTTTTGTCAGTATAGCCGAAGGCGTGCTTCGTTTCTACTCGCTCTTCATGGAGAGCGCTATCCGGCGGCGCGCCGTGTCGACCGATTCGACCCGCACCATCACCTGCTGTTTAAGGTGTACCACCTCCGCCGGATCCTTTACAAAGCGGTCGGCAAGCTTGCTTATATGGACAAGGCCGTCCTGATGGACGCCGACATCGACGAAGGCGCCGAAGGCGGTTATGTTGGTCACTATGCCCGGGAGGACCATTCCCTCCTTCAGATCGCCGATCGTGTGGACATCATCCGAAAAACGGAAGAGCTCGAAGGAACGTCGGGGGTCCCTTCCCGGCCTCTCAAGCTCTGCCATGATGTCCCGGAGGGTGGCCATTCCGGTCTCCTCATCGATGTAGCGCTCCAGACGGATCTTTTTGCGCGCGTCCCGGTCCGGGCCGATAAGCTCCTCCACCGGCACTCCCGCATCCGCGGCCATCCGTTCCACCAGGGGGTAGCGTTCCGGATGGACCGCAGAGGCGTCCAGGGGATTTTCGGCTCCCCGGATTCTCAAAAAGCCCGCAGCCTGTTCAAAGACCTTCGGCCCGACCCCCGGTACCGCAAGAAGCTCCCGGCGGCTTTTGAAGGCCCCCTTATCAGCCCGTACCGCGACTATTTTCTTTGCGTTATTGGCGCTTATTCCGCTCACGTAGGAGAGGAGCTTGCCGGAGGCGTTGTTCAGCTCCACTCCGACACTGTTCACGCAGCTTTCCACGGTCTCATCCAGGGCCTTCTGAAGCGCCTTCTGGTCCACATCGTGCTGATACTGTCCCACCCCGATCGCCTTGGCATCAATTTTGACCAGCTCGGAAAGTGCATCCTGAAGACGTCTTCCGATGGAGACCGCACCGCGGACTGTCACGTCCTGATCCGGAAACTCTTCCCGCGCCAGGGGAGATGCGCTGTAGACCGATGCTCCGCTTTCATCCACCGAAACCACCGCGGTTTTTTCCGGCAGCTTTACGGTGGTGAAGAAGTCGATCATCTCCCTTCCGCCGGTTCCGTTTCCGACAGCTATCGCCTCCAGCTTATACCTTTCCAGGAGGGAGAGCACCCTGGCCGCCGCTTCATCTGTTTTCCCGTGGGGTGGCAGGGGGTAAATTACATCATGATCCAGGAGTTCACCCCCCGCGGCAATGACGGCGAGCTTGCAGCCCGTGCGCAGGCCCGGGTCGACCGCCAGAACCGGACGGGAACCGAAGGGGGGCTGAAGAAGCAGCTCCTTCAGGTTGCCTCCGAAGCGGCCGATCGCCTCAATTTCAGCAGCCCCGAGCAGTTCGGCCTTAAGCTCGTTCTCGAGGGCCGGGGCGAGGAGCCGCCGGTACCCGTCTTCTGCGGCAAGTTCAGCCTGGGAAAAAGAGCCGCGGGGCAGGCAGAGCCGCTTCATCCGCTCCATCCCTTCCTCTTCCGGCGGCAGAAGGTGCCAGCGCAGGAAACCGAGGGCGGCTCCGCGGCGGATTGCCAGCAGACGGTGCCCTGCCGCGCGAGTGGCGGGTTCCTTCCAGTCAAAGTAGTCGCTGAAACGTGAGGCCCCGGCCGGATCCTCTTCCGCGGCCTTTTTTACCAGACTGCTGGAGAGGAAGGCTCTCTTTTTAAAAACCCCGCGTACTTCCGCACGGACCGGGGCGGATTCGGCATACTGCTCCGCAAGGATGTCCCGGGCGCCTGTAAGGGCGGCTTCGGCATCTTCCACCCCTCTGTCGGGATCGATAAAGGCTTCGGCAGCCTTCGCCGGATCCGTGCAGCTTCCGGAATTCAGCATGAGCGCAAGCGGTTCGAGTCCCTGCTCCCGTGCGGCGGAGGCCCGGGTCCTGCGCTTCGGACGGTAGGGAAGGTAGAGGTCTTCCAGAATGCTCATGGATTGTGCCGCCTCGACGGCGCTCTTCAGCTCCGGAGTAAGGAGTTCACGTTCCTCGAGGCTCGAGAGAATGGCCTCCCGCCGCTTGCCGAGGGCTTCAATCTTCTCCGCACGGTCGAGAATGAGCCGTATCTGCTCCTCATCCAGCTCTCCGGTGGCTTCCTTGCGGTACCTGGCGATAAACGGGACCGTGGCACCGGATGCGGTCAGAGTGATAACGGCGTCCACCCCGCGCAGGGGCAGCCCCGTATCCCGGGCCACCATTTTTTCGATCGAATCTATCATGCTTCATCCTCCCCGAACCGCTATTGCACCACAAAACAGGAGGATTGCATAGGTTAAAAACTATTCGCCGGATGGCACTACTCGGCAGGCTTCAGCAGAAACCCTCCGACTACTGCCGTAATCGGTGCTACCAGGACAAGGCCGAAACTCCCGACAAGGGTATGCAGGATTTCCGCCGCCACGTATCCCAGATTAACTATATTGATCCCCGGAGTACCCTGGGCCATGAATACCATCAGGAGGGCGGTGTATCCCCCCGAGTAGGCCAGTAAAAGGGTTGTTGTCATGGTGCCTACCACTGCCCGTCCTACCGAAAAGCCGGAAGCTATCAACTCTTTCCGGCTCACCTCCGGTTTGTGCAGAACAATCTCTTCCATGGAGGCGCCGATGTCCATGGCGATATCCATAACCGCTCCGCTGGAAGCAAGGAAAATCCCTGCGTAAAGAATGTCCGTCAGCTGCAGGTGGGGAAAACCGGAGTAGAGAAGCATCTCTGAAAAAGGCTTGATTGCTCCGTGAACCCGAAAGGCATCGCCGAAAATAACGGCCAGGAGGGTGGTGGCCAGCACTCCCAGGATGGCTCCGATAAAGGCGATAAGACTTCGTTTCCCCCGTCCTCCGATTAAAAAGATGATGACGGCGGTTATTACCACCGTAACGGCAAAGGTGAGGGGAATGGGACTCCACCCCCTTAAAAAACCGGGAATCAGCACCTTCCAGAGGAGGGCGGCGGTAAACATGAAACTGACTACCGCTTTAAAGCCGGTCCAGCGGGCGTAGATCAGCAGAAAAGTGAAGAAAAGCAGGACCAGAATAATCTCCACACGGATCCGGTAATGATCTACCGGCTGCACTGAAAGGACCTCGTTATGCTCCTTATCCAGCTGGAGCACCGCCAGAATAGTGTCCCCGGTGGAGTAGAAGCGGTCCAGCTCAAGCTTTCCCATCAGGAGGTTCCAGGTTTCAAACTCTTCTCCCTTGAAGGGGCCTCCGAGCACCCTGATGGTAATCCCCTGGCTTCCGGTACGGATAATCCCGCTCTGTACCACATCATCCTCATCGGTTTGCAGAACCTCGGCCCGGACGCGGAACTGGTCTCTGCTGCCTTCCTTCTCGAAGCCCGTGGGGAGAAAAAGGAGGGAAAAAAAGATGGCCAGAGTGATTGCCACCTGAATGATCTCCCGTTTGTGGATTCCTTCGGCTTTAATGGGAAAGGGTGTGTCGGACATGCTGGTATCTCCTTGGCTGTGGAACAGACTCCCGGGCGGGAAGTCCCGGGGCAAGTGAAGGGGGAGAGCGCCCCACGGCGCCCTCCCCGGGAGGTATGAGAAAAGAATTATTTAATCGCGGCAAGGCTGGATTCCAGCATCATTGCCGACGTAAGTTTTGTGAAGATATCGGTGTTGTCGTAGTAGCCGTTGAAGGTTGCACCGGAAGCGCCGATCGCGAAGGTCGGGACAGGAACACCGGTGTGACTGTAACTGGCCCAGGCGATACCGGCCCGCTGATTCAGGATGTGGGTAATGGTAACCGAGAGGGGTTCGTATCCGCCGTAGAGGAGGTACTCGTCCTGACTCTTCGATCGGGCGACTTCTCTGCCCATGGAACGGGTATAAGCATCTTCCAGCTGGGCCATCTCAAGCTCGCTCAGATCGGCAAGGCCGAAGGCCTCTTCAATCTTCGGGAGGAGGTCCGAAAGGCTGCCGCCCTTGCTGCTCTCTTTGTAGGGCTTCAGGACGTAGGTGTCGAACCACTCGAAGGATTTCTTCTGGTTTGCAATGTGGTCAAAGGCGCTGTCGTATTTGGTTCCGGCAAAGCCCAGGGAAAGACCGCCGGTTTCGTGGTCTCCCGTTACAACGATCAGCGTCTCTTCGGGGTGTTCATTGTAGAAACGGATAGCCTCTTTCACCGCATCGTCAAAGGCTATGGTATCGCCAATGGCCGCTGCTGCATCGTTTGCATGGCAGGCCCAGTCAATCTTTCCGCCCTCTACCATCATGAAAAATCCCTTCTCGTTATCCTGGAGAAGTTCTATTCCCTTCCGGGTAAACTCGGCAAGGCTGATGTCGTCCTTATCGGTGTCAATATGATAGTCCGTGGCATTCCCGGCAAAACCTTTACCGTAGGCGTAGACCTGCTTGTCGGTGCTTGCGGGAAGAGCTTCAAACTCCGCTCTGTTTCCGGCAATAAGGAATCCCCGCTCCGCCATCACGTCATGGGCACTTTTTTTGCCTTCCGGAGTTTTATCAATCCGAACCATCCCGCCGCCGAAGTAGTCGTAGCTGCTGTTCGCCATTTCCATGTTGATTTCATAGTAGTTGTTCCGGCTCTTGTTATGGGCGTAAAAGACCGCAGGAGTTGCGTGGTCCAGGTTGACGCTGGAGAGGATGCCCACCTTCATTCCAGCTTCCTTGGCCAGTTCCGCCAGGGTCTTGTAGCTTACGCTGCCATTGGGATCCATGGAGATAACCCCGGAATTTGTCTTGTAACCGGTAGCCAGGGCGGTTCCCGCGGCTGCGCTGTCGGTGATAAAGGCGTTTGCCGAGTAGGTGGTGGTCAGTCCCTGAACAGGAAATCTTGAGAAGCTGAGCTTTACCGGGGTGCTGCTCTTCTGCTGTGCGGCAAGAAGTGCCTCTGCAGCGTTAATCTGGGTCAGGGACATCCCGTCTCCGATAAAGAGAAAGACATACTTTGCCTTCTCCACAGGGGCGGACTGACTTCCCGCATCTACTGTTTCCACCTTGCCGCCCGCAAAGAGAGCGGCAGCAGAAAAGAGAAGTACCAGAAGCAGAGCGATGATTCTGTTGCTTTTACACATTGTTTGACTCCTTTAAGTCGTTATTTGGTTAGGTCGATTATAGGATCGCTTCTATAAGGCAATGATTATCTGTTCATGCATTATGGGTCAGATTTTTATGGAGCTTTGGTGAGAAATAACTTAGTGCTTTGCTCGGGAAATTTTGACTTTTCTGCCGCCGCACAGCCAGCATCCTTAATTATTGCAGGTGTAACTTTCATGATAACAGGATATAATCAGCACATGGACAGACGAATCATTCTGCCGGCACTGTTCGGCATCCTGACGGTCGCGGCCGCAGCCGCCTATGCTTCGGTTTTTCTCATTTTGCCCCTGCCCGCTGCCGTAAAGTTTGTTATTGCGGTCCTGTTTACGGCCATTGCGGCGGCAATGGGATACGTAATCGTTCAGAGAACAAAGGAACTTAAGGAGGAGGATAAGGATGATATTGGTAAATACTGATTACATAAGCGGCAAAGAACTTGAGACCCTTTCCATAGTAAAGGGCTCCACCATCCGGGCAAAGCACCTGGGAAATGACATAATGTCCGGCCTGAAGACCATTGTGGGAGGCGAACTGACCTCCTACAGCAGCATGATAAACGAGGCGCGGGCGATTGCGACCAAAAGAATGGTCGACGAGGCGGAGGCGCTCGGAGCCGACGCGGTAATAAATATCCGCTACGCCACGAGCAATGTCATGCAGGGCGCCGCGGAGGTGCTGGTTTACGGCACGGCGGTTAAATTCAGATAAGCATCGAAGCAGGAGCTGTTTCTTTTCGGGGGGATTTACGCTACCATCATCCCATGAACAGAGAGGCGGCTTTATTCAGATCAAAACTGAACCGGGAGGTGCGTTCCTTTTTTGAGGGGAAGGGGTTTCTGGAGGTAGAAACCCCCCTTCTTACCCCGGCGCCCATTCCCGAGGCACATATAGAGCTCTTCTCCACCCGGTTTTACAGCGATACCCTGGGAGAACGGGAACTCTACCTTATTCCCAGCCCCGAGGTGCACATGAAACGGCTCATTTCGGAGGGCTCGGGGAGCATTTTTCAGATCTGCAGGAGTTTCCGCAACGACGAACAGATGGGCCGGCATCACAACCCGGAGTTTACCATGCTGGAGTGGTACACCGTGCCCGGCAGCTCGGAAGAGAATATCGCTCTTACCGAAGAGCTCTTCCTGCACCTGTCCGATCAGTTTCCCGAAACCGCCAACGGGGCCCTCCTTCCCCCCTTCCGGAGAATGAGCATGGCCGAAGCATTCGGCCGTTATGCCCGTATAGACCTGGAAGCCGCTATGGATCTGCCCCGTCTTCGCCGCGCAGCATCGGAAGCGGGCGTTGAACCGCGGGAGAAGGGCGAAGGCTGGGAAGATCTTTTTCACCGTATATTTCTTACCCTGGTGGAGCCGGAGCTGCCCGCCGATAGGCCCCTCGTTCTGGAACGCTACCCGGCGGCGGTCGACGCACTGGCCCGCAGGATTCCCGGAACCCCCTGGCGCGACCGCTGGGAGCTCTACGTAAAGGGGCTTGAAGTGGCAAACTGCTACGGCGAGGAGACCGATCCCAAACGGGTGGATGCGTTTTTCCGTTCGGAATATGCCCGCAAGGCGCAGAGTGCCCGGATAATACCGGATATCGATACCGATTATTCCGCCCTCTTCAAAAACTTTCCGGCATGCAGCGGCGTTGCCCTGGGGATGGACCGCCTGGCCATGCTTTTTTCAGGTACTCCGACCATCGGGGGGGTGATCTTCTTCCCGCTTTCTGATATGCTCCCATAAATTGTGCAGCGGCTGCGGCCATGAATACGAAACTCATTATGAACCGAGGTATAGATAAATGATGAAAGCTGGAGCGATCGATAAAGGGACCGCGCTTCTTATAAAGGGAACCCCCTACGTCGTTATGGAAAGGGAATTTGTAAATCCCGGTAAAGGTTCCGCCTTTGTAAGGCTGAAACTCAAGAGCCCCGCCACCGGGCAGGTCCTTCGTGAAACCTACAAAACCCAGGATTCGGTTGACGATATTGTGGTATCCGACAAGGATTGCCAGTACCTCTACGCCGATACGGACTCCTACCATTTTATGGATATGGAAACCTATGATCAGTTCGAGGTTCCCATGCAGGGTTTCGAGGATTACAAGGTGCTTATGAAGGATGGGGAAACCTATACCATCATTTTCTGGGAAGAAAAGCCCCTGGATATAAAGATTCCCTACAAGGTTGTCTATGAGGTTACCGAAGCCGAAGACGCTGTAAAGGGAGACACCGTTACCGGTGCCACAAAGGTGGTTACCGTGGAAACAGGTCTGCAGGTAAAGGTGCCCATTTTTATCAAGCAGGGCGAAAGAATCATGATAAATACGGAGACCCGGGAATATGTCGAACGGGTCAATCAGTAATATTCTCCGGAACTACTCCAATAAAGAGGTCGCATTCCGTTATCACGGCTGCGACCTCTCCTTTTATCTCAGCCAGGGCCTCTTCAGCAGCTACAGCGTGGATGCGGGAAGCGCACTCCTTCTTAAGCTGATAGCCAAAAGCGGTATCGGCGAAGGTAAAGAACGGATTATAGATGTCGGCTGCGGGACAGGAGTCCTCGGCCTGAGCCTGAAAAAAAAACACCCCCGGGCAGACCTTACCCTCCAGGACCGTGATGCCCTGGCGGTTCTCTTTTCGAAGGCCTCGGCGCAGAGGAACAATCTGCTCCCCGAAGACGCTGAAGAGATCGATACTCTCCATTTCTCCGGGGGACTGGCATTTGAAGGCCTGGATGATGCGCACTTCGACCTTATCGTAAGCAACTGGCCGGCCAAGGCCGGAGCTCCTGTCCTCAAAGAGTTTTTCGCCCAGGCCCGTTCCCGCTCAGCTGCCGCCGGTGCCCACCTGGCAATGGTGATAGTCCAGCCCCTCAAGGAGCAGGCAATAGCCGGTGCGAAAGAAAACGGCTGGGAGATTTCCGTTCAGGAAGAGACGGTCAACCACTGCGCGTTCATCGCCGCAGCAGGCAGCTCTCCGGACCGTGCCTCCGCCCATTCCTTCAGTCTCGAACCCTACCTGAGAACACGTTTCAGAGGTACGGGCTACACCCTCCGGACGGCCTATGGGCTTCCCGGCTTCGACACCCGCCCCTACCATGTTGCGCTTCTGGCCCATGAAGCGGACACGGTACTGGGACACCTGAAGCGCAGGGACGGTACGACCCTGGTCAGGAACCCCGGACAGGGACATATACCCATGATACTCGCGACGGCATCGGGGAAGGGAGAAAGCCTTCCTCTACCGGTCAGACTTGCATCGAGAGACCGGCTTCAGCTTCTTGTCTCGGCCTGCAACCTTGAAGAGGCCGGAATTCCAGCGGCGCCGCTGGAACATGACGCGTCTCCCCTCTCTCCATCCCGGGATGCGGGCGGAGCAGACGGCGCAGCCCTGGCCATTATCGATCTCGACCCCGTTCCCGGCAGCAATACTGCCGAGGAAAGCTGGCTGTGGGCGGAAGAGCAGCTGCTCCCGGGAGGAACAGTTATATTCCTCGGCAAAAGCGCGGATCTGAGCCGGATGTCGGGAGGACGCAGGGGTTTTTCTCTTCAACTGAGCAAGAAGCACAAGGGCAGCCGAATTCTTGTTTTTTCCAGAAACGAATAAACGACCACTGAGGGACAATAATCGGCCTCTTTTTATTCGTTTGACTTTTATGTTATAGTCTCGCCATGAGAATAACCACCAAGGGACGCTATGCCGTCAGGGCCGTGCTGCGTCTTGCCCAGACAGAAGGGAACAGCCCCATTCCCATAAGAATATTATCCGAGCAGGAAGGAATATCTCCCGAATTTCTCGAGCAGATTTTTTTCAGACTGCGTAAAAACGGCATAATCGGATCAACCCGCGGCCCTGGAGGCGGCTTCCGCCTGGAGAGAGACCCCGGCGAAGTCAGCCTGATGGAAATTTTCGATGCCGTCGAAGAGGGTCTGTTTCTCTCACCCTGTACCCAGGACGGAGAGAACTGTGACCGGGAAGAGATCTGTTCCGTTCACGGTCTGTGGAAAAACAGCTACAGCCTGCTCCGATCCTATTTTTCCGTCATAAGCATTAAAGATGTGATTGAGGAT
>NPID01003149.1_pt1 | contig 56952 bp, 41 predicted proteins | sample 8637491 | NCBI WGS metagenome assembly NPID01 (sample SAMN07420843, study PRJNA396082) | bioreactor metagenome | isolation source: sample BA6 brine-fed electro-methanogenic bioreactor BA | place: Japan: Kochi | collected 2016-06-14 | reverse complement strand
CCCCAGGCCCGGATCCAAAGCCGGATACAGACCCGGAAAAAAGCCGGGAAAATCCTAGGCAGCTTACCGGATGAGTCCGGATTTCCTTCCTTTTGCCGCCTTCGTACTTGTTACGACCTTTACTCCCGGTCCGAACAACATTGCAAGTGCGGCAATGGGAATGCAGAAGGGCTACCGTCGGGCGCTTCCGTTTATGTCCGGCATCGCTGCCGGTTTTTTTCTGGTCCAGCTTATGTGCGCAGCTCTGGCTGCATTGCTCAGCACGTTTCTGGAAGCGGCCGGTATTTGGATCCGGATTGCGGGAGCCCTTTACATTCTGTATCTGGCGGTTCATCTCCTTCGCGCCCGCTATGATCTTGAGCCGGATGGAGAAAACGAAAATGTACCTGAGGGTTCCACGGAGAGGGGCCTGTTTATCAGAGGCGCACTGCTTCAGCTGGTCAATCCGAAGGGGATTATCTACGGACTTTCGGTCTACTCCATTTTTCTGGCAGATCTTACAGACGGCTTGACTGCTGTCCTGTTCTTCCCGCCCCTTCTTGCTGCTCTTTCGTTTGTCTCCGTCAGCTGCTGGGCCTTGTCCGGTTCAATAATCGGCCGTTATATCGGAAACGGAACGGCCAGGAACGTGCTCAATGCTGTTTTTTTCCTGCTGCTCTGTTATGTTGCTTTTGATATGGTTTTTGGATAGGGAGAGGATTATGAACGAGAAAAAGAAACATCCCGCCGGCTATCTGCTTGCTCTGGGAGCAACCGCAATCTGGTCGGGTAATTTTATCATAGCGAGAGGGTTCAGCGGAACCGTTCCTCCCGTATCGCTTGCTTTCCTGCGCTGGTCCGTTGCCTTGCTGGTGCTTCTTCCCTTTGCCTTGAAGGCGTTTATTGCACAGTTTCATCTTGTATGGAAGCACCGTCTGTACCTGACAGCGGCAGGTTTTCTCGGCGTAACCCTGTTCAACACCCTTGTCTATATTGCCGGCAGTACAACAAGCGCAATGAATCTCTCCCTCATATCGATAACCTTTCCGGTCATTATCGTAGTACTCTCGCGGATACTTTTCGGGGAAAGGATCTCTCTCATGCGTATGGGCGGGATTGTTCTTGTGCTTGTTGGAGTAGTCTATCTGATAACCAGGGGTAAATTGTCCGTTCTGCTGGAGCTTTCTTTTTCCATAGGAGATCTCTGGATGCTGCTTGCGGCAACGGCTTTCGCGGTCTATTCCATTCTTCTGAAAAAAAAGCCTCCGGAGATGGATATTATGGTTTTTCAGCTTGGTACCTTTTCTGCCGGGCTGATTTTGCTGACACCCTTCTATCTGTGGGAAACGGCGGTTGTTCCACCCGTTTCCTTCGGTTTTTCCCTTATTATGGTGCTGTTCTATGTCGGTGTTTTCGCTTCACTGACAGCTTTCCTGTTCTGGAATAAAGCGGTGAGTATGATCGGTCCCACGGAAGCAGGGCTGGTTTACTATACCCTCCCGCTCTTCAGCGGTATTCTCTCTATCCTGCTTCTCGGCGAGTCTGTCAGCATTGTTCATCTGGTAAGCAGCGTTCTGATAATCGGAGGCATTCTGATGGCAAACGGTCTTCTGTTCAGACGGGGAAGCGGATTGTAAAGGCCGTCTCCGGTTCCTTTTCGAGACTGATGCTTCCCTGTATCTGGTTGACCAGGGTACGCACAAGCTGCAGCCCTACGCTGCCGGGAGTATGATCTTCAAGCTTGCCTTCAAAGCTGTTCCCGCTGTTGGCTATGGTCAGGGAGCAGGTTCCTGAGCCCTGATCACAGCTCATCCGCAGACTGAGTCGATGCCTTGAGAGGGTATTGAAGCCGTGTTTGACGGCATTGGTTGCCAGTTCGTTCAGTATGAGACCGAGCGGTATTACCGTTTTGACCGGAAGACTTATGGGCGGAACATCAATATCGATAAGAACATCGCCGATGGAAGCTGCCGAAAAAATTTCATTCAGGAGGCCTCTGCTGTATTCTCGGAAGCCGATAGAAGCATCATCTGATTCGTACAGTTTTTCGTGAACTATACGGATTGCATGAATCTGGTTGGTAAGATCCGAAAGGTCCACCTTATCGCCAAGTGCCATCTGCTTTATACTTATGAGAGAAGTAATCATGGCAAGATTGTTTTTTACGCGGTGATGAATCTCTTTTATCAGAATTTCCCGTTCATTAAGAGTCTTCTGCACCTTCTGAACCGCAAGCTTGTAGTCCGTTATGTCGATGTTTATTCCGACAATTCCGATAATGCTCTCTTCATCAAAAATCGGGGCGACAATATTTCTGTAGTAGCGGGTTGAACCGGCTACGGGATATTCTATTTCCGTTTCGGCAACCTCCCCGTTCATTGCCGTATTGTTGCTTTTCTGCCATTTGTGCAGGATCTGTTCGGTCTGAGCAATTGTTGAATAGTGCCTGCCCTGGGCATTCCCCCACAGTTCTTTGCTTGCCCGATTCTGCAGAAAATTTCTGTTATGCATGTCGCTTATCCAGAGATCGAAGGGAATGCTCTCTATAATTGCCTTGAACTGTGCGGATGTACGCCTGAGGTCTCGCTCCATTTTCCTGTTTTCGGTCACGTCCCGAAGCTGCGCCAGAACAAGATCGCTTCCGTCTTCGGCCGCCCCGCGGAGGAGGTTCAGAGAGGCGTCGGCCAGAAACGGGGTTCGGTCCCATCGCCGGTGAAGCAGTTCGAAGCGTACGTGCCCCTCTTTCTGAAGCGTACTGCTGTATTTCTTTACCAGTTCGGCCGAAACACTTCCGTCGTCCTGCAGGTCGGGAACGAAGCGGATAATGCGCTGTCCGGTAATTTCTTCCCGGCTGCAGCCGAAGAGTTCGAGAGCCTGACTGTTGCAGTCAAAAAGCTTATCCGCTTTCAGGATAAGAACCGCTTCCCGGCCTGCATCGAAAAGGGCCCGATACAGTCCGAGAGAGCGTTTGAGTTCCCTGTTCTCTTTTTCCAGTTCTTCCCTTGTCATCTCTTATCTTGATGCTTCGATAATCTCCCGGCTGATCATTTTTTCGTCTTCGATGATGAAACGGCCGGTTATATGGCTGCCCGCAAGAGCCAGGGGAAGCCAGAGTTTATCATCTTCCCACATCTGGTCGTAAGGGATCTCCTTAACCGGTACCCAGAAGGGATCCGCTTCTTCGGTGGAAACCGCCGTTCCTTCATGGTCCCGGGCGAAAAAGACCGTTCCCTTGAGTGAGTATCCGTCGGTAAAGATAAAGTGAAGACGGGCCACTTCCGTCAGTCCTTTTGGACTTATTCCGGTTTCTTCCCGTACCTCCCGAACTGCCGCATCTGCCGGCATCTCATATGCTTCGATCCGGCCTCCCGGGGCGTTTACTTTACCTTTGCCCAGGCCGGTCTTTTTATGGATCAGAAGGACCTCATCGTCCCGGAACAGATAGCAGAGAACCGCCTTTTCGGCAAAATCCCAGCCGTCCCAGTCAATCTCTTCGACGCTCCGGGGAATATCGTCCCGGGGTGTTCCCTTGCCCAGGGTGTGCCGGTTTTCTTCATCAATAACCATCGGGACCGGGGAAACGGGAGCGGGGGGCTCTCCCGCGCTGTTTTCGTTTTCCGAAGGGGCGCAGGCGGCACAGAGATTGTCATCGCGGCCGATAAATTCCTTTGTTCCCAGGTTTTCCCCGCAGTTGACGCATTTTCGTCTGAAAATGAAGATCCTGTTTCTTACGAGGTAGAGCATTCCGCCGAAAAGTGCAAATGCCGGAAGGAGCATCCAGTCAGGTTGATTCTGACTGATAAGTAGACCCAGTTCGATCTGGAGCAGCAGGAGGGCCGCAGCCAGCCAGAGCGTGGCGAATCGTTTTTTTTCCCCATTCTTTATCTGTTTTCGCTGGAACAGATTAAGAAGCATTACCGATATCATAAGATAATAAACGGGGGATGAAAGTTTTTCTGCAAGCATGAAAGCACAATACTCCCTGCCGAAGCGGGCGTCAAGGTGGCTTCCAAACCCGGGATTGCTTCTTCCCGCGATTCTTTCTGTCAAGCCGATGATTCGGCTTGTCTGTATTTCTAATTGTGCAATCCCGGCCGCATCCCAGCCGCACCCCGGCCGCACCCCAGCCGCACAGCGGTAAGGTTTCTCTGGCCACCGCCGCCTTTTTCCGGTTACAATGGGCGGCATGTACGAAGTTCAGAACAGCCCCGAAACAATAAGTTTTCTCAAAAGCCTTGGTTTCCCGAGTGTCCGGGTTCATCACGCCTTTAATCACTTTGATTTTACCCGTTCCGCACGGAGAATCCTTGTCATAGGCCCCATGGGTTCCGGCAAGACCGAGTATTCCGCCCGGCTCTGGCGTGACGCCAGGGTTGCCATGACCAAGAGCAGCTCCATCGGGGAGCAGACCTCCACCGACGGCGCGGACCGCCGAAAGGTCTTTTTTATCCGTTCCATGCTGGATACGCAGCGTTTTCCCGACTATCCCGACGATGCCCTTGCATACCGGGGCGGGTACGAGCGCTGCGGCGACTACATTGCCCGGATAAGCGATTCCTTCGGTCTTGAGAAGCTTATAGAACAGATGCCTGAAGTCGGTACCTGGATTATAGATGAAGGCAGCTTTTATGATGAACGGCTGGTCTATGTGGTGCGGAACGAAAGCCAGCGCAGGGGACTCATTTTCGTGTTTCCGACACTTATTCTCAATTTCCGGCGGGATATTTTCAATCCCACGGCCCGGCTCATGCTGGAGACCGCGACGGATGTATTTCCTCTTACCGCCTACTGCGAGCACCCCGACTGTCTGGAAGACTCCTTCTACACCTACCGCTACTACCAGGTGGACGGTGAAGAGTGTCCGGCCCTCTACTTTGACCCGCTTATCGTTATAGGCGGCGACCGGAAAAAAGAAGATCCTCTGGAACCGAATTACTGCACCCGCTGCGACCGCCATCATTATCTTCCCGGAAAGGAGTATACCTTCTTCACCCTCAAACCTCTTGGACAGCAGGCAAGCGCCGGGAACATCGGACCCCTCAGGGCGGAACTTGAGGCCATTCACAAGCGCAGCGGCGATTCTCTTCTGAACCGTCATCTCCATGAAAAATTCGGAAAAGAGCCCGAAGCGGAGGTTAATCTCAATGCGCTCAAGGTTTCCTGCATAGCAGAGAAGGCGCTTATTTATCTTTATGCGGAGCAGAACCTTATTCCCGAGGAGCTTTTAATCCGTTTCGTCAACGAGCTCGGCCTGGACCGTACCTACATGAAAAAGACCCTGACGGAAAACGGACGGCCGGTGAATCTTGACCAGCACGTTCTGGGAGAGCTTTTCTCGGGTTAAGGCCCTTTTAAGAATAACGTCATGTGATATGATGAGATCGTGATAATATGAAGATGTGACAATATAACAATATCAGATCCAGCTGCGGAAAGGAACGGCATGATATGGCAGGCGGTTTACCCTTATGTGCTGTTGTTTTCTCTTGCCTGCTGTTATAATTAATTCAGGAGTTTTTCATGCGAATGATCGAAGTAATTGAAAAGAAAAGGAACGGAGGCGAACTTTCCACGGAGGAAATCGGCTTTTTTATCCATGGATACGTGAATGGGGATATTCCGGATTATCAGGCTGCACCCCTTCTGATGGCAATATGGTTCAGGGGAATGAACGAGCGGGAAACCACCGATCTTACGCTTGCGATGGTCGCTTCGGGAGATACGGTGGACCTTTCCGCCATTGACGGAATAAAGGTGGATAAGCATTCCACCGGCGGTGTGGCGGATACGACAACCCTTGTCGTGGGTCCCCTGGTCGCCGCATGCGGCGGCCGGGTTGCAAAGATGTCCGGACGCGGTCTGGGGCATACGGGCGGAACCCTGGATAAACTGGAATCGATCCCCGGCTTTCAGGTGTACCAGGAGATGGATCACTTTGTCCGGGTTGTAAAAGAGTGCGGGGTTTCCATTATCGGACAGACGGGCAACCTGGTTCCGGCGGATAAAAAGCTTTATTCTCTCCGGGATGTAACCTGTACGGTGGATAATGTATCTCTTATTGCGGGAAGCGTGATGAGCAAGAAAATCGCTTCCGGTGCTGATAAAATTGTACTCGATGTAAAAACCGGAAGCGGTGCCTTCATGAAAGAGCTTGAAGGGGCCGTCGAGCTTGCGAAGATGATGGTAAAGATAGGCGCCCTCGCCGGGCGGGAGACTCATGCCCTTGTTACGGATATGAGTCAGCCCCTGGGTAACGCCGTGGGAAATGCCCTGGAGGTCCGGGAAGCAATCGAGATTCTTCAGGGCGGACACGAGGGGGACTTGAAGGAAGTGAGTTTTGCGCTTGCTTCGAGAATGCTTGTCCTTGGTGAGATATGCGCGGACGATAACGAAGCGCGCAGGAGGCTTGCAAAAGCGGTTTCCGGCGGGGAGGCGCTCCGCCGCTTTGCCCGAATGATAGAGCTGCAGGGAGGAGACCCGAAGGTCACCGAAGATGTCTCCCTGCTTCCACGCGCTGCCCGGGTAATCCCGGTCAAGGCCGAAACGTCCGGTTATCTGGCGGAAACAGATGCGGTGTCTCTTGGCATAAGCGCCATGCTTCTTGGTGCGGGACGGAGCAGGAAAGAGGATGTTATCGATCCTGCCGTCGGCTACTGGATGAAGAAGCGGCTGGGAGACCGTGTGGAAAAGGGTGATGTGCTTGCAGAATTTCATGTTGGAAAGGAAGACTCGCTCGAAGAGGCGCTGACGCGTTTCCGGAGCGGCATCTTCATAAAGGATGAAAAACCGGCAATACCGAAGCTCATCTATACATCAATTGATTAAGCGAAGATAAGGAGAAACAGTAATGAAAAAGCAGGAACTCGCTGCAATGATCGATCATACGATTCTTAAGGCCAGCGCCACCGAGGATGATGTAAGGAGGCTCTGTTCCGAGGCCAAAGCGCACAAATTTGCATCGGTATGTGTAAATCCGGTGCATGTTCCCCTGGTAAGCAGGGAACTGAAGGATAGCGGTGTTCTCACCTGCTGCGTTATCGGCTTTCCTCTCGGCGCCAATGCTACGGAGATAAAGGCAGCCGAAGCGGAATTTGCCGTAAGCCAGGGAGCGGAAGAGCTTGATATGGTAATCAATATCGGCGCCATGAAGGCCGGTGACGTCGATTCCGTGCGCAAAGATATTTCAGCCGTCGTGGATGCCTCCGCCGGACGTACCGTAAAGGTAATAATTGAAACCTGCTATCTGAATGAGGAAGAGATAAAAGCGGCCTGCCGTGCAGCGATGGAGGCAAAGGCGCACTTTGTGAAAACATCAACCGGCTTCGGAAGCGGAGGAGCGACGGTAGAGCATATAAGGCTTATGCGCGAGACCGTGGGCAGCACCATGAAGGTGAAAGCCTCCGGCGGTGTGCGCACCTATGACGATGCCGTAGCCATGGCCGAAGCAGGTGCCGACCGTATTGGCGCCAGCAGCGGTATTGCAATAATCGCCGAGGCGGAGTAGGGATTCCCCGTTCCGTTTTCGGCTTCAGAAGAGAAAAAAATTGTCAGGAGGGTTGTCATGAAACGGATGCGAAGCGTCCTGTTGGTTCTTGTTCTGCTGGTATCGGGTGCGGCCGCACTTTTTGCCGGCGGCAACAAGGAGGTCCCGCAGATTCCGCCGGTTACCTCGGGGCCCCAGTATTTTTCGCCGAACGGCGATGGTGTAAAGGATGAGGCTTCCCTCTCTTTTTCGGTAAGGATCTATGTAAAAAGCAAAGAGGGATATGTCCCCGAGTATGGTCTTGAGATAAAAGATGAGGGCGGAGAGGTCCTCAGACGCATTGTAGAGACGGAAAAGCGTGATATCGGCTTCTTTGCCGCTCTCTTTTCCGGCTACAAAGAGTTTACCCTTGAGAGGACCGTCACCTGGAACGGCCTGGATGAATCGGGTCAGCCCTTTCCCGACGGGAGATACCACCTGTCGCTCTGGGTTGTTGATGCGAACGGCAACCGTCAGGAGAGCAATCTTGATGACTATATAATCGATACGGTTTCCCCCTCCGCCCGGCCTGTCGCGCCCGAGCCGCGTATTTTCAGTCCCAACGGCGACGGGAATATGGACGAGATTACCATTACCCATGTCGAGGCGACCGAAGAGGTAGAGTGGAACGCCTCCATGGTGAATGCAGCCGGAGCTGAGGTCAGGAGCTGGAGCTGGGAAGGTGTTCCGGGAGACATAAGCTGGGACGGAAAAACCGATTCCGGTGCTGCGGCCTCTTCCGGTACATACCGCTATGTACTGACCTCCACCGATCGCGCGGGAAATGAGTCCGGAGAAATTACCCTTGAAGACATCCGTCTGAGCCGGCTGGACACCCCCCTGGCAATCCTGCTTGATCCGCCGGCTATCAGCCCCAACGGCGACGGTGTACAGGACAGCACCACTATCTACTTTGACCGTGATATTACCGAAGGGGTCGTCGGATGGAGCTGGGCGGTACTGGACGGGGAAGGCCGCCGGATAATCGGAGGAGATGGCGATGGTGAGCCGCCCCTTGAAGTGGTCTATGACGGTACCGACAGAAACGGCTCCGTCATAGCCGAAGGCGAATATATTATAAGCCATTCCCTGCGCTACCGGAACGGCAACAATCCTGAAACCAAAGAAACGCTTACTGTGGATCTTACCCCTCCCGAAGTGGACTTTGGCGTTGAGAATCCCGTATTCAGTCCCGACGGGGATGGCAGGCGGGATCAGACCCGCGCCCGATTTACGGCGGACGAGAAGGTTTTCTGGGAGGGCGCATTGCTCAGTCCCGATGGGGAAGAGGTGTTCGCCAGTGATGGTCCCATGACCGGATCTGTTGTTGCCTGGGATGGAACGCTGCCCGAAGGAGGCCGTGCTCCCGAAGGCATATATGTTGTCATCGCGAGTTTTACCGACGAGGCGGGGAACACAAGCTGGCCCGAGCCTGAAGCGATTAAACTGGATGTAAGTCCGGTAAGCGTAACAGCCGAAGCTTCCGGAGCTTTCAGTCCGAACGGCGACGGCAAAAGCGATATTATGCCGGTCTCCTTTGATTCAAACCAGTACGACGATGTGGAACGCTGGAATCTGAGGATTGTTGACGAGTCCGGCACTACCTTTCAGGAGTACGGAGGCAGCGGAACACTTCCCCGCCATATAGCCTGGGATGGAACGGTTTCCGCAAAGGGTGATTTCGGGGGAGCACCGGAGGGCCGGTACCGTGCAGTTGCCGAGGTTGTCTATCTGAAGGGGGCAGTGGCGGAGAGCCGGACAGATCTCTTTCTTCTCGATACGACACCGCCCGAGGTAAGCCTTGCCGTAACCAGCAGCCCCTTTGCTGAAACGGATAAAGGCGTCGAAGGTGAAGTGTTTATTACGGTGAAGGCCGTCGATAATGACGGAATAGAGGGATGGTCTCTCGAACTGCTGAATGAAAGGGATGAAGTGCTTCGCGTATATGATGGAGAAGGCGATCCTTCGGGTGATATTACCTGGAATCAGACCGAGAATGTAGAGACTCCGGAACTGGAAGCTTCAAATTTTTTCCTGAAACTGCGGGTAGCCGACGAGGGCGGAAACGTGACGGTTTTTACAAGACCCATGCCGCTGGATCTTCTGCTGGTCAAAAAGGACGGCCGCTTCTACCTCTCGGTTCCAAATGTCATATTCGGTGCCTATAAGCATGAACTGGCTTCTGCGGGGTCTGAAATGCTTGCACGGAACCGTCAGACCCTGGACCGGGTTGCAGGTATTTATGAACGCTACCCTTCCTATGACCTGATTCTTGAAGGCCATGCCCTTAATATTTACCGTGGAACCGGCCGTGAAGCGAAAGAGGAAAGTATCCTTCAGCCCCTCACGGTAAGAAGAGGCGATACAGTGCGGGATGCCCTGGTCGAACGCGGGATGGAATCCCGGAGAATAGAAACCGAGGCCTATGGAGGCAGGTTTCCCAATGCGGATGTTACCGATGAGAGTCTCTGGTGGAAGGTCCGCCGGGTCGAATTTGTCATGGTACCGCCGAACGGTCTGACTGCAGAATAAATCTGACCGCAGAATATAAATAACGGCGCCGGAGGCTGTTCACTTCCGGCGCCTTTTTTTGCTGACCTGAAACAGCCGTGCTCCATTGTCCAAGCTTTCAAATGTCATTATCATAAGCCTCATGCTGAAACGTTTTATTTCCTATTACGCGCCTCACCGCAGGCTCTTTGCCCTGGACATGGGGGCGGCAGTCATTATGGCGGCTCTTTCCATCTTTTTTCCCTATCTGACCCGGGAACTGTTCCGTACGCACATTCCTGAACGGGATGTGGTGATGATAGGCCGAACCCTCCTTGTTATGACGGGAATCTATATAGTCAACCTGGTCTTCAATTACGTCCGGATAAAATGGGGCCACATCCTCGGGGTCCGGATGGAAACCGATATGAGAAGAGAGCTGTTCCGTCATCTTCAGAAGCTCTCTTTTTCATATTATGATCGTGTGAAAACAGGTCATATCATGTCACGAATATCCAACGATCTGAATATGATAACCGAGGTTGCGCATCATGCGCCGGAGGACCTCATTATCTCTCTTGTGGTCCTTGTGGGCGCCTATATTTTCATGTTCATCTTCAGTGCGCCTCTTGCCCTCATCACCCTTATACCCCTTCCGCTTATGGTCGGCTGGGGCGTTTTTATGGGCGGAAAGATGAGGGGAGGTTTCCGGCGCGTGCGCAGCGAGATTGCGGAAATAAACAGCACCGTGGAGAATTCGGTTCAGGGGATCCGGGAGGTAAAGGCATTTACCGCGGAGCGGATGGAAGAGGAAAAATTCCATGCCTCCAATACCAGTTTCCTGGAGGCAAAGGCCGAGGCATATACCCAGATGGCGCGTTTTCATTCGGTCATGCATTTTCTCCGCGACCTTTTCTACCTGACTGTTGTCGGGGGCGGCGTACTGCTTATTCTTGCCGATGTTATCGCGGTCTACGATCTGCTCTCCTTTATTCTTTTCGTCGGGATTATCCTTCCGCCCATCGACCGGCTTATAAACTTCAATGAGCAGCTTCAGCAGGGAGCTGCCTCTTTCGAACGTTTCGTTGAAATAATGGATATTGAGCCGGATATTACGGACCGCAGGGGAGCAGCCGATCTTGCCGGCAGCCGCTGGCCGATCAGCTTTCAGAATGTCTCCTTCCGTTACGGCAAAGAGCTGGAGCAGGTTCTGGACGGAATAGATCTCGAGGTTGAAAGCGGTGCTACCGTCGCCATTGTGGGGGAATCCGGTGCGGGGAAAAGCACCCTGGTTTCTCTTCTCCCCCGCTTTTATGAACCCTCCCTGGGGAAGATTCTGGTAGGCGAACAGGATATTTCAATGGTAACGAAGGCCTCGCTGCGGGAAAATATCGGGATTGTGCAGCAGAATGTATTTCTGTTCGATGCCACGGTAGGGGAGAATATCATGTACGGCAACCCCCTGGCCGGAGAGATGGAGATGAGGGAAGCTGCCTCGGCGGCAAACATTCTCGATTTTATCGAGAGCCTTCCCGAAGGCTTCGATACCCAGGTTGGGGAACGTGGTGTGCTTCTCTCGGGCGGGCAGAAGCAGCGCATCTCCATCGCCCGGGTCTTCCTTAAGGATCCTCCCATTCTGGTCTTTGATGAAGCCACTTCTTCTCTGGACAACGAGTCCGAAGCGCTTATCCAGGATGCAATGCTCCGTCTTACCAGGGACCGGACAACCATTATTATCGCTCACCGTCTCTCAACCGTCCGGAATGTAGATACCATTTTTGTCATGAGGAAGGGGAAGGTGGTAGAAAAGGGCTCGCATGAGACCCTCCTTGCAGCGGAGGGATACTACGCATCTCTCTATCGCCGCCATGCGTTTTAACGGAAAACTGACATAAAACACATGGAGATATTGGACTTGAGTATTAGACTCCGGTCAATATGCATGCACTCGAACAGGACAGGGTCGCCTTTACCAGAATCCTTGAGGAAGAAGGCTTATCCAGCTATTTTCAGCCTATAGTGGATCTTTACACCGGAAAGGTGTTCGGCTATGAGATGCTTGTTCGGGGCAGCGGCGCTCTTTTCAGCCCGGATGCCCTTTTTGCCGAAGCACGAAGGCTGGACCTTGAATGGGAACTGGAATATGCCTGCAGGGATGCCGCGGTCCGGGCGGTTTCGGAGTATCAGGAACAGCTTCCGGGCGTGCAGTTTTTTCTAAATGTCAGTCCGAGTGTTTTCTCAAGCAACGGTTTCCGGAACGGGTTTACCGCAGGCAGCCTCAGGGAGCATGGAATTGACGGCAGCCGGATCGTTCTGGAAATTACGGAGACCACCAGCGTAAGCGACTATCAGGTCTTTGAGGAGATTATCCGCCACTACGTTGCCCAGGGTTTTAATATTGCCCTGGACGATTTCGGAGCCGGTCATTCCGGACTCATAACCCTGGTGGCCGTTACTCCTCATTTTCTCAAGGTTGACCGGGAACTGGTGCAGGGCATTCACCGTAACCATTATAAACAGGGCCTTGTTCGTCACATATCCACCTTTGCCGAAAGTGTCGGAAGCAATCTGATAGGCGAAGGCATCGAAACAGCGGAAGAAATGAAGACCCTCTACCGCCTTGGAGCACGGTACGGCCAGGGTTTCTTTCTCGGCCGGCCCTCGCCGCGCCCTGAAGAGCCGCTGTCCGAAGCACTCAGGGTGCTGGGGCAGATAGAAAGCGAATACCGCCGCAGCTATTCCGCGGTCGATTTTTCACTTTACCGGATGGCCGTCCGGCCGGAGACCATCCTTCCGGGACGGATGACCTGCGGAGAGCTGGACATGTTCTTCTCCGGTCACAACAGCGTTAATCATGTGGTTCTTGTCGATGAGGCCGAACACCCCCTCGGGCTTCTTACAAGGCATTACTTTTATTCCGCTATCTCCGGCAGGTACGGTTTTTCCGTATTTCAGAGGAAGCCGGCCGATGCTCTGGCCCGGTCCGAATTTCTTACGGTGGAAGAGGGGACCGATCTGAGAATGCTGAGCAAGCTGGCAATGGGGCGGTCGGAAGATGACCTTTACGATCCCGTGGTTATCGTCGACCGCGACGGGCGTCTGATCGGAACCATCACCATGAAGCAGCTCCTTGCCAAAGCTTTCGACCTGGAGGTAAAGTTTGCGGCCAGTGCCAATCCGCTTACGCAGCTTCCCGGAAATATGGTTATCCGTGTCTGGCTTGAAGATCTTCTGTATAAAGATGAATACACCATAATCTATGCGGACCTGGACCGTTTCAAGGAGTTCAACGACCAGTACGGTTTCTCTACGGGTGATGATATGATCAAGCTTCTGGCAGAGGTTCTGCAGGACAATATGCAGCTTACGGGAGTTGCCGTCCGGCTCGGCCACATTGGAGGCGATGATTTTATAGTGCTTGTGGAAGGCAGGGTTGAAGACCGGTTTATCCGGAATATCTGCACCGGTTTCGATAAAAGAAGGCTGGAGCTGTTTTCGAAGGAAGATGGCGAACGCGGATACTATGACGGGGTCAACCGGCAGGGTACTTCGGTACAAGTTCCCCTGGTTACCGTCAGCCTTGCGGTGCTTACCAATGAAAACTTTCTGCGACCTCCCCATCCCGGAAAACTTGGCCAGAGCGTGGCCCATCTGAAAACGCGGATAAAGGCGGTCAACGCCGAAACCGGTACCAGCGGCTTTCTCAGGGAACGCAGGCTGTACGATTCCGATAAGACTTGACAGTTCTCCGGCCCGGGCGTAATCTTTTCCTGAAATGTTTAAGGTTTTCCTTTTCAAGTTATCGTATACACGATACAATTGCCTCCCCGAAAACAAACCACATTAAGGTAAAGGATACATTTTATGGGTTCCGACAGTAACGGTGAAGTGATTCTCGAAACCCGTCACCTGGTCAAGCAGTTCCCCAAGGTGCTTGCCAACGACGATATCAGTATCACTCTTAAGAAAGGGGAGATTCTTAGTCTCCTCGGAGAAAACGGCGCCGGAAAATCGACGCTGATGAACATGCTTTACGGGCTTTACAAGCCGACCTCCGGAACGATCCTTCTGGACGGAAAGGAAGTCGAATTCACCTCTCCGAAGGATGCGATCAAACTGGGCCTTGGAATGGTCCATCAGCACTTTATGCTGGTGGATACCCTGACGGTGACCGAAAACATCATCCTCGGCGCAGAACCGGGAAAAAACGGCATTATCGACTACAAAAGAGCACGCCAGGAAGTGGTGGAAATTTCCGCGAAATACGGACTGAAGGTTGATCCCGATGAGAAGATTGAAAACCTTTCGGTCGGCCTTCTGCAGCGGGTGGAGATTCTGAAGTCCCTCTACCGCAAGGCGAAGATTCTTATTCTCGATGAGCCTACGGCGGTTCTTACTCCCCAGGAAGTTGATGAACTCTTCGAAGTTATCGAAGAACTGCGCAAGGGGGGGCTTTCCCTCATTATCATTACCCATAAGCTCGAAGAGGTTAAGGCTATAAGCGACCGTGTGTATATCCTGCGGAGAGGAAAGCTCGAGGGAGAGCGCTTTACGAAGGACTGCACAAAAGCGGAGCTGGCCAACCTGATGGTGGGCCGGAGTGTCGTGCTTACGGTCGAAAAACAGCCGAAGACTGCCGGGGACAAGCCGGTATTTGAAATTGAGAACCTCCGGGTGCTTAACGATAAGGATTTTGCCGCAATCGACGGACTTTCCCTCTCGGTACGTCCGGGAGAGGTTGTCGGTATTGCCGGTGTTGACGGTAATGGTCAGACCGAGCTGGCGGAAGCCATTATGGGACTGCGTCCTGTCAAGGACGGAGTTATCTCCCATCTCGGGGACAATATTGCGGGCATGAACACCAAAGAGCTGATCGGCCGGAGCATCTCCTATGTTCCTGCGGACCGTCAGCGTTTCGGACTGGTCCTGCCCATGACGGTAAGTGAAAATATCGCCATCGGCTATCACGACCGGGAACCCAATGTGAAAGGGATCAATCTCAACTTCAAGGCCATGGACAAGTATGCCGGGGAACTGGTTGAACAGTTCGATATTCGGCCCCCGGTCGTGGATGTGGCTGCGGGGAACCTTTCCGGAGGAAACCAGCAGAAGGTTATTCTTGCGCGTGAGCTCTCCCGCAAGCCCACCTTTCTCCTGGTGAGCCAGCCCACCCGAGGGCTGGATGTGGGTGCAATCGAATACATTCACAACCAGATTCTGGCCATGCGGGACAAGGATGTCGGCATCCTGCTTATCAGTCTTGAACTGGAAGAGATCTTCTCGCTTTCCGACCGGATTCTGGTTCTGTACGAAGGGAAGATCGTGAAAGAACTGGTTCCTGAAAAAACTACGGATAAACAAGTCGGTTTCTATATGACCGGCGGAAAGGAGCAGGGCGATGAAACCTGATAGAAACACCTTACTGACAGCCCTCACGTTAATTATCGCAATTGCGGGAACGGTGCTCTATCTGGGCAGCTATTTCTGGGGCGGGCTTCTCATTCTGGCCGCCGTGGCGCTGCATCTTCTGAAGATCTATCTGACCAGCGGCCGTGATGTGGTTGTCGGAATAATCCGCAGGAGTCTGCGGAAAGCACTTATTCCGCTTATCGGTATTTCAGTATCACTTCTGATTGGTGCCATGATGATGCTGATTACCGGATACAATCCGATAGTGGCCTTCAAGGCACTCTTTTACGGCGGCTTTGTCCGGAACTGGCATATTTCAGTCCTCAATGCCACGCCTCTTATCTTTACCGGTCTTTCGGTTGCATTCGCCTTCAAGGCGGGGCTGTTCAACATCGGTGCGGAAGGTCAGTACTATATCGGTGCCATGGCGGCCGCGTGGCTGGGCCTTGTGCTTAATCTGCCGACGGTCATTACCCTGGTCCTGATTTTCCTTATTGCCGGTGCGCTTTCGGCAGCCTGGAACTTTGTCCCGGCGCTTCTGAAGGTAAAAACCGGTGCTCATGAAGTTATCACCACCATGATGCTCGCTCATACGGCCCGCTACCTGTCCCCCATTTTTATACGGGCATTCGGAGGAGATCCCTCCACCAGCCAGCACCCCTATGTTACCGATACTATTTTTGAGAATGCATGGCTGCCGAGGTATCAGGACTTTCTGCCGAACTCGAATTACCGGCTTCATACGGGTATCCTGATTGCGATCGCCATGGCCTTTTTTGTCTATTACATACTGTACAGAACCAAATACGGTTTTGAGATACGTGCGGTAGGAGAGAACAAAGATGCGGCCCGTGCCCAGGGAATAAGCATCGGAAAGAACATTTTCCGCGCCCTGCTGTTTGCCGGCTTTCTTGCAGGTCTTGCAGGTGTTACCCAGGTGACCGGGCTGGACCACAAGCTGTTTGAGAACCTTCAGGCCAACTACGGCTGGAACGGAATAAGTGTTGCCCTGCTTGCGGGTACCAATCCGATTATGGTCATTTTTACCGGAATACTCTGGGGCGCTCTGGATGCGGGCGGACAGTTCATGTCACGGACGACCCAGACTCCGAACGCCATTGTGGAAATTGTGAAAGGCATAATGCTCTTCCTGATAGTCGCGAAGTACATCTACATCTACATCGGCAACAGGATACAGAAGAAAAGCAAGGCAAAGGCTGCTCTGAGAGCCGCCGAGGCAAGGGGGTAAGGGCATGCTTGCAATATTCAACACCGAACTTGTCGTGGCGATGATCCGCCTTTCGACGCCGATTACCCTGGCAGCGATCGGAGCAACCATCTGCGAACGATCGGGCATAGTTAACATCGCCATGGAAGGAATAATGATCGTGGGAGCCTTTTTCGCCACGGTCGTCGCATACTACACGGGAAATCCCTGGCTCGGCATGCTTGCGGGAGTAACGGCAGGAGGCTTGTACAGTCTTATCCATGCGGTTGCGACGGTAACCTTTCACCTGGAACATGTTGTTTCGGGTGCGGTCCTTAATGTGCTCGCATTCGGTTTAACCAGGTATTTCATGGTACTGTTTTTCGGCCATCCCGGAACAACCGAGTCCATTCCCAAGGGCCTTGGAGAATACCAGTTCGCCATACCGCTGCTTTCAAAGATCCCGGTTCTGGGACCTGCTCTTTTCAACCAGACTCCGATAGTCTATCTGAGCTTTATCCTGGTCATTCTGCTTACGCTCTTCCTCAAGAAGACCAAGGTCGGGCTGCATCTGAAGGCGGCGGGGGAGCATCCCCTGGCTCTTGAGACCATCGGAGTATCGGTCTATAAAATGCGCTATCTCGGCGTCTTTATTTCGGGACTTACCTCCGGACTGGCCGGGGCGTTTCTGTCGATTGAAAACGGTGTTTCATTTACCGAGGGGATGAGCAACGGAAAGGGTTTTATCGCCCTTGCCGCAATGATCTCCGGCGGATGGAACCCGATAGGAGCTTTTCTGGCTTCGCTCTTCTTCGGTTTTGCCGATGCTCTGCAGATCCGTTTCCAGGTGTTCAAGCTGCTGCCGGTTCCCGAAGAACTGTTCATTATCTTTCCTTATATTGCCACGGTCATCGCAGTTGCCGGTCTTGTACGGAAGAGCCGTCCGCCCAAGGCAGATGGTGAGGACTTCATGATCGAGAAGGAAGGAGAGTAGAGAGGTTTTTGAATCCGGCTGTCCGGCCGGAAAAATAGTGTACTGAACGGGCATAATAATGTATAATGTCCGTTCCCAGAGAAAACGTAACAGGAGGAGTTACTATGAAACATGGATTGAGAGTTCTTGCTTTCGCTGTCGTGCTTTTTGCATGCGCTGGAATGCTTTTTGCCGGAGGGCAGCAGGATAGTGCCGCTTCAGCAGGCGAAGAAAAGCTGATTGCCGCGATGGCAACCGACGTCGGAGGCCTTGGTGACAAGTCGTTCAACGATGGTGCATATGAAGGTCTTAAAAGAGGCGAAGCCCTTGGTTTTGAGGCGCGTGTTGTTGAGTCCAAACAGCAGACCGACTATGTGCCCAACCTTTCCGGTCTTGCCGAAGATGGTTCGGATATTGTTTTTGCCGTAGGATTCCTTATGGAACAGGCTGTCAAGGAAGCTGCTGCGCAGAATCCCGACACCTACTTTGCGGGAATCGATATTTTCGCCGGTCCCGATGATCCTGCAAACTTTCAGGGCATCCTCTACAAGGAACAGGAATCCGGTTACCTCGCGGGAGTTGTTGCCGGTCTTATGACCAAAGAGCACGCATCCGCCACCCCGAAGCTTAACGACAAAAATGTTGTCGGTGTAGTTCTCGGTATGTTCATTCCCCCGGTTGAAAAGTACGAAGTTGGTTTTATCCAGGGTGTGAAATCCGTCAATCCCGATTGTGAAGTACTGTCGGTAACCGCCGGTTCTTTCGTTGATCAGGCCAAGGGCAAAGAAGCCGCACTGGCCATGATCGATCAGGGCGCTGACATTATCTTCCACGCCGCCGGTCTTACCGGACTTGGTGCCATCCAGGCTGCCAAGGAACGCGGCGTTCTCGCCATCGGCGTAGATGTAGACCAGAGCAATGTTGCTCCCGACACCGTTCTTACCAGTGCTGTGAAAAAGATCCCCGAATCGGTATATCTTTCACTCCAGGCTGTAAAAGACGGCACCTTTCAGACCGGAACCGTTGAGTACGGAATTGAAGACGATGCAACCGGCATCAGCTCTTTCAACCAGTTCAACGATGTTGTTCCCCAGGCTGTAAAGGACAAAGTTGCCGAAGAAATCGGAAAAATGAAAGCAGGGAAGGTTGATATTGCAACCACCCGCGCAGACCTTGGTATGTAATTAAGCACGGAATGTGTATCGGCCAGGCGTTTCGGCGTCTGGCCGTTTTTTTTCATCACAGAGGAGAGTGTGTACAATGAATGAACAGCTGAAGGCGGCACGCGAAGCTGCCGAGGTAATAAAAAGCAGGGCGGGTAAGAGCCCGGAGATCGGCCTGATCCTCGGGTCCGGACTCGGAGTGCTGGGAAACGATGTGGAGAATCCCGTCGTCATTGACTATGGCGATATTCCCGGTTTTCCCGAATCTACGGTTCCGGGACACGAGGGCCGGTTGGTTATCGGCGATCTTGAGGGGCGCCGGGTCCTTGTTATGCAGGGCCGTTTTCACTACTACGAAGGCTACGGCTTCGAACAGGTAACCTTCCCCGTACGGGTAATGAAGATGCTCGGTATAGATAACCTTCTGGTTACCAATGCGGCGGGGGGCGTCAATATGGCTTTCAAACCCGCAGACCTTATGCTTATTACCGATCATATAAAGCTTTTTACCGACAGTCCTCTCCGCGGCAGGAATATCGACGAGCTCGGGCCCCGCTTCAATGATATGAGCGAAGCGTACAGCCGCGAGCTGCGGGACCTGGCAAAAGAGGTGGCGGCCGCGGAACAGATAGACCTGCGGGACGGGGTCTACGCTTTTATGGGCGGTCCCAGTTTCGAGACTCCCGCGGAGATCCGGATGCTCAGGACTCTTGGTGCCGATGCGGTGGGAATGTCCACGGTTCCCGAAGTTATTACCGCGGTGCACGCTGGAATGCGGGTCCTTGGAATTAGCTGCATAAGCAACATGGCGGCGGGAATTCTTCCCCAGCCTCTTAACCATGAAGAGGTAATGGAAACGGGAGAACTGGTAAGAGAAAAGTTTCTTGCCCTGGTACGGGGGATTGTAAAGGTCTGGAACTGATGAAAGAGTTTATATTCGGTGCGGCAACGGCGTCTTATCAGATTGAGGGCGCCGTAGAGGCCGATGGCCGCGGAGCCTCGGTCTGGGATGAGTTCAGTCATACTCCGGGAAAAATAAGAGCGGGAGATACGGGCGATACCGCCTGCGATCATTATAACCGGATTGATGAGGATGTCGCGATAATGAGCGAACTCGGCCTGGATGCATACCGCTTTTCGGTGGCATGGCCGCGGGTTGTTCCCGACGGAGACGGGTCCGTTAACGAAGCGGGACTTGATTTCTATGACCGCCTGGTCGACCGGCTTGGCGATGCGGGCATCGACCCTTTTGTCACCCTGTTTCACTGGGACCTGCCGGCTGCTCTTCAGCACAAGTACGGCGGCTTCGCGGACCGGCGCTGTGTGGCTGCCTATGTACACTACGTCGAAGCGGTGACGCGCCGGCTCGGCGATCGGGTTAAGCGCTGGATCACCTTCAACGAACCCTGGGTTTATTCGGTGCTTGGTCACATGCTTGGAATACACGCACCCGGGAAACACAATCCCTGGCTGATGATGCGTACCGCTCACCACCAGCTGCTTGCCCATGGGGAAGCAGTATCCGCCATCCGCGCATCGGTCTCCGGCGCGGAGGTCGGCATTACCCTGAACCTCTCTCCCGTACATCCGATGAGCGGAAGCGAAAAGGACCGGAAAGCGACGGATCTTGCGGATCAGTTTCTGAACCGGTTTTACCTTGATCCTCTTTTCCGGAAAGAGTATCCCCGGGAGCTGTGGAAAAAAATCCGCCTTGTACATCCGAAGGTCCTCCCGGGGGATATGGAGATAATCGGCCGCGATATCGATTTTCTGGGGGTGAACAACTATACGCGTGAACGGGGCTACTACAAGAGGCGTCCCCTCTTTCCCTTCCACATGACGGGGATGAATGTTCCCGAGGCAGAGTTTGTAAGGGACGGTGTCCAGCACACTTCGATGGGGTGGGAGGTTTATCCGGAAGGACTTTATGAGCTGCTTACGCGCTTAAGGGACGAATACGGGAATCCTGTCACCTACATTACCGAGAACGGAGCGGCCTACAACGACCGGCTTGTCGACGGCAGGGTGGAAGATCCCCTCCGTATCGACTACCTGAAAGAGTATACCGCCTCGGTTTTCCGGGCTGAATCCGAGGGATGCAATGTACGCGGTTACTTCGTATGGTCCCTGATGGACAATTTTGAATGGGCCGAGGGCTACGCGAAACGGTTCGGGCTGGTCTACGTCGATTTTCCCGGCGGCACACGTATAATGAAAGAGAGCGGCCGCTGGTATGCCGATCTGATCAGGGAGACAAAAAAGAAGCGGAGAGGTTCAGATTAAGCGTCGTGGGGAGTCCGCGTCCTTCAGGTTTTTTTTGACTCCGTGCTGACTGATAAGCACTCCGGTAATGACTGCCGCCATCCCCGCTATTTTTATGGCGGGGAACTGCTCCTTCAGAAGAAAAAAAGAGACAATGGCGGTAAACAGGGGAATGGTATTGGTGAATGCATTGGCCCTGCCCGGACCCAGTTTGCGGATTGCGTTGCTGTAAAAGATAAAGGCCAGGGTGGATGCGAAAAGAGCCAGGAAGAGAAGGCTCGCAATGGGCGGTATGAGAGCGCTGCCTGCGGGCCTGGAGCGCATGCTCATGTTCGGAAGATCTACAATCAAAAAAAGCGGCAGGAGATATATGGCTCCGATAATATGCTGCCAGGTGACTATGACCAGGGGGGATCTCTCGAGCCTGATAGTCTTGACTACTATGGAATAGCCCACCGCTCCCAGGACCGCCGTAAACATCAGCACTACCCCGGGAAGAGAAAAGCCCGGGGTCTGTCTGTCCGCCATGACAATGAAAGCAACCCCGACAAATGAAAGAATAAGCCCGAAGAAGGCGCGCGGACTCAGGCGTTCACCGATGAGGGGCGCGCTGGCAAAGGGAGTAAACACCGGAATGGTGGCAATAATAATGGAAGCCGCAGAGGCGGAGATAAGCCTGAGTCCGTAGGTTTCTCCCATGAAGTAGACGAAGGGCTGAAAGAAGGCAAGCAGCAGGAAGGCGGGAAGCTCTTTCCGTGTCAGCTTGAGAGGGACTCCCTTCATACGTGCCCAGGATGCCAGGAGGGTCGAAGCAATTACCGCCCTTACCAGAATTATCGTAATAGGATCAAAAAGCATAAGGGCATATTTTGAAGCAATAAAAGAGAGCCCGAAAAAAAACATTCCCAGTATCAGCAGCAGATAGGTAAGCATTGCGCAAGTCCTCCAAACGACTGAAGTCTATCGGAAAGACCGGTTTTGGAACAGTCTCGTCAGCTCAGCCGCCTCCGTCCGGGGCTTTTACTTCTCACAATTCTTCTTTACAATAAGCCGACACGGTATACCCAGGAGAAATGAACATGGACATTGACGTAAAGAGTCTCCATCCTCTGGAGATCAAGCTGCTGCGCCACATCGGTCCGGGTGAGGCAGTATCCGCCGACCGGATAGTGGAAGAACTTGATTATAAACTGGGCCAGTGCAACCAGGCTTTCAGCTGGCTGGCGGGCCGCGGTTTTATTGAAGAATCGAGCAGAACAGCCAGAACTTTTTTTGAAATAACCGATCTCGGTAGAACGTTTGCCGCCGACGGAACGCCGGAAGAGAACATTATCACCCTGCTTAAGGCAGGCGGTCCGAAAACCATGCCGGAGATTTCCTCGGAGCTTTCCCTGGAAAACCGGGATGTGGGTTCCGCATTCGGCCAGCTTTCGAAGGAAGGGGTTCTCCGTATGGGAGAAGGAAAGGCTGTCGAAGCGGCCGATCCCGTCGGATCACCAAGGATGAAACATATCCGTTCTCTGCTGGATCGGGCGGTGAAGGGCGATGTGCTTGAAGAGGTTTCGCTTTCCCCCGAAGAGCTGAGCGCCATGAAGGGGATAAGCAAGAAGCGCGGTGCCGCCGCGGCACCCTTCAGGATTGTGGAACGGGAGGATGTAGTCTATTCCCTTACCGCTCAGGGGGCAGAAGCGAAAAAGGTACTTGAAGCCGCCGGCCTGACGGGTGAGGAAATCGGTTCGGTCACTCCCGAACTGCTTGCCTCCGGAGGCTGGAAGAACGGTTCCTTCCGGGAATACAGTCTGAACACAGCTCCGGCGAGGGTTCTGCTCGGAAGGAGGAATCCCTACGCGGAGTATCTCCAGTGGGTGAAGGACAAGCTTATAAGTCTAGGCTTTGAGGAGTTTGACGGTCCCCTTGTGGAAACCGAGTTCTGGAACGGCGATGCCCTTTTTATGCCCCAGTTTCACAGTGCGCGTGATATTCACGATGTCTACTATCTTGCAGAACCCGACAGCGCAAAGGAAATTGAGCAGCCTTATCTTGATCAGGTAGCCGCAACCCACGAAAACGGAGGGGAGAGCGGCAGCCGCGGGTGGGGCTATACTTTCGACCGCGATTTTACCCGCCGTCTTATCCTGAGGAGCCAGGGAACTGTCCTCTCTGCGAAGCAGCTTCCCGAGGCGAAAATTCCGGGCAAGTATTTCGGGATTGCCCGATGTTTCCGCTATGACCAGGTGGATGCGACTCACGGGGCGGATTTTTACCAGACCGAAGGCATAATGCTCGGAGACGATGTAAACCTGAGGACTCTTCTCGGACTGCTCAAGATGTTTGCCGAAGAGGTTGCCGGAGCCGAAGAGGTGAAATATGTTCCCGGCTATTTCCCCTTCACGGAACCTTCCATCGAAGTGCATATCAAGCACCCCGAACTGGGCTGGTTCGAGCTGGGAGGAAGCGGCATATTCCGGCCGGAGGTAACAAAGCCGCTCGGCATCGACGTACCTGTCCTTGCCTGGGGGCTCGGAATAGACCGTATGGCTCTTATGCACCTCGGACTTAACGACCTGCGGGAACTCTTTACCGCAAATCTTGAAAATGTCCGGCTCCGGAGGAGGAAATAGCGATGCCGAAAATTGAACTCTATGCGGAGACCCTGTACGGGTATGCCGGAAAAACATATTCCGAAGAGGCGCTCGAGGAAGTGCTTCCCTGCGCGAAGGCCGAACTGGACGGAGTCGACCGGGAGGAAGGACTTCTCAAGGTGGAGCTGAACGATACCAACCGTCCCGACCTCTGGTCCACCGCCGGTCTAGGCCGGCAGCTTCGCTGTTATGAAACGGGAAAGGTCCCCGCCTATTCCTTCTTTTCCACACCGGAAAATGAGCTGGATTACGGTGACCGTATTGTTATGGTTGATGAATCGGTACGTGCGACCAGACCCTACATTGTCGCCTTTGCCATCTCCGGCAAAGGCGTGGATGAAGCTACCCTGAAAGATCTTATTCAGACTCAGGAGAAGCTCTGCTGGAACTTCGGCCGCAAGCGCAAGTCCATTGCCATGGGTGTATACCGGAGCGACATTTTCTCATATCCGGTTCATTACCGGGCGGTGGATCCCGATACGACAAGGTTTGTTCCCCTTCAGGAAGAGCGGGAGATGAGCCTGCGCGAGATTATAAACGAGCACCCCAAGGGAAAAGAGTTTGGTCCCATTGTCGCGGACGACCTCCTCTTTCCTTTTATTACCGATGATAATGACAAGGTGCTCAGTTTCCCGCCCGTAATAAACAGCGCGGAAATCGGCGCCGTAAAGGTTGGAGACGGTAAGCTCTTTATCGAGCTGACGGGAACGGTCCTGAAGGATCTGGCCCTGACCGCTTCCATCGTCGCCTGCGACCTGGCCGATGCCGGGTATACCATTCTTCCGGTGAAGGTTATCTATCCCTACGAGACCGAATTCGGCCGGGAGGCAGTGTTTCCCTCCTATTTTCAGAAACCTGTTGAAGCGCGGCTCTCTTTTATTCGGAAGATGCTTGGAGAGGATATAATTCCCGAGGCGTGCATAGAATCCCTTGCCAAAATGGGCATATCCGCCGAGTTCGGCAGCGCGGATCCTTCGGGCGATCCTGTCCTGACTGTCCGTGTTCCCGAATACCGGAACGATTTTCTCCATCCCGCCGATGTGGCCGAGGATATTATGATCGGTCGCGGACTGGGCAGTTTTGACCCCCTGGTCCCTGCCGACTACACCATTGGCCGGCTCTCTCCCGAAGAAAGCTTTGCGCGGCGCGTCAAGGACATAATGATCGGAATGGGCTATCAGGAGATGATGTACAACTATCTGGGGAGCCGTAAAGATTATATTGAAAAGATGCATGTGGACGGCAGCGAATATATCCGCATCGCCAACCCCATGACGGAAAACTATGAGTATGTCCGTGCTTCGATTATGCCCAATATGCTGGAAACCGAGTCGGTAAGCGGAAATGCCGTTTATCCCCACAGAATATTCGAGATAGGGAAAATTGCCAGACTGGATCCAGGCGAAAACAGCGGGACTGTGACCCGGAACTTTCTGGGCTTTCTTATGAGTGACCGGGAAACCGGATTCAATGATGCCCTGAATCATCTCTCCGCGGTTTTCTACTATCTTGCAAAGGAATACGAGCTTGCCGAATTGAGCGATCCCCGTTTTATTCCGGGCCGGTGCGCCCGGGTCATGAGTGGCGGAGCGGAAATCGGATTCTTCGGTGAGGTACATCCTGCAGTTCTCGAAAGCTGGGGTGTTCAGATGCCCTGCGCCGGAGGAGAGCTGGATCTTGATCGTCTTCTGCAGGCGAAGGGAGAGAAGTAATGGACGTGAAAATGCAAGCGGTGGAACTGTCCTGGGAAGAGGGCTGCAACATTATCGTCGGTCAGAGCCATTTTATTAAGACGATGGAGGATATTCCCGAGATTCTGGTAAGCACCATACCGGGAATAAAGTTCGGTCTCGCTTTCTGTGAAGCGAGCGGACCGACCCTTATCCGTACCGAGGGAAGCGATCCGGCGCTTGTGGAGCAGGCGGTGAAGTGTGCGCAGCAGGTCGGGGCGGGCCACACCTTCTACCTCATCCTGAAGGATTGCTATCCCATCAATGTGCTTAACCAGATAAAGAATTGTCAGGAAGTGGTGCGGATATTTGCCGCCACGGCAAATCCTCTTCAGATTGTTATTGCCGGAAGTGAACAGGGCAACGGAATTATTGGTGTTATCGACGGTTTTTCGCCCGTCGGAGTGGAAAATGATGCGGACAAGGCCGACCGCAAGGCGCTTCTGCGAACCATAGGCTACAAGTTCGGCTGAGAAAGCTGAATCTGGAGTTACACAAAAGGACTCTCAATTTAAACCGGAGCGGCTGGAAATGCAGCTCCGGTTTTTGTTTGTCTTGATTTATGGCAGTTTAGTTTTATAATCAATACAGATGGGGGCTAGTATGGCTAAAAAGGTGCTGATAATCGATGAGTCGACGCTTTTCAGGAATTATCTGAAGGAGAAGCTGGAGACCTACGGCGTGGAAGTGGATATCGGAGTCAACGGTCTGGACGGCCTTGTCAAAATGAGAAGCGAGATTCCTGACCTCGTAATAATTGACTACTACCTTTCCAGAAAAAGCAGCATGGAAATTCTCAAGGAGAAAAAAGCTAACCGCAACATAGCGGATATCCCCGTCATCATGATGGCCCCGAAGATTGACCGCAGTCATGTCCTGGAAATGGCCGGCATGAATGTGAAAAAAATCTTTTCCAAGCCCGTTAAAATGGAGGGTCTGCTTGAGACGATCAGTACCCTTATTGATCAGAAAATAGAGATGGACAGCAGCCCATGTATCGTAGAGGCGCATTTCAACGAAAATATTCTGTTTATCGAGATAGCCCGGGGGCTTAATGCCGAAAAAATGGAGCTCCTGGCCTATAAAATAACCGAACTCCTGGAGCTGTACGAGGTACAGGTCCCCAGGGTGCTCCTTATGCTGACCGGAGTCGAGCTTCCCGAAGATCATATCTACAAGCTGAAGCGGCTGCTTGATGTGCTTATTCAAACCGCCCAGCCGAATGTGAAAATGATAAAGGTTCTTACCGCCAATGACAGAATTCGCAGCTTTATCGACGGAAGTACCGACTATCAGGGTATATCGGTTTTTTCCAGTCTGGAAGACGCCATGGACGAACTTGTGGGGCTCAAAGCGGACACCATAGCCCATGACGAAGTTGCCCAGAACAGACTTCTTACATCCAGCAAACCGAAAAAAGAGAAAGATGAATCGATCCAGCTCCGTTACGACGGAGAGGATTCGAAGACAGGTCCGAAGGGAGTGTTCGGCAGCGAAGCACAGGTGGCCATTGTTGATGATGATTTTGTCATTCAGGAACTTCTGAAAACCGTCTTTTCCGAAACAAACTGGAAGCTGACCACCTATGATGACGGCAAGGATTTTCTTCTTGATGAACCGAATAAAGAGTTTGATCTGATTTTTCTTGACCTGATGATGCCGCAGATAAACGGTTTTCAGGTTCTTCAGTATCTTAAGGACAAGCAGGCCGATGTACCCGTAATTGTCTTCTCGGCACTCTCAAAAAAAGAGACCATAGTCAAGGCTGTCGGGTTTGGCATAAAGAGCTATCTTATTAAACCCTTAAAGCCGGAGCAGCTTCTGAGAAAAGCAACGGAAGTACTGAGTACTTCTTTCTGACGAATGCTGTTATGGGGAGCGTGTAACGGTGCCTGAACAGGAGCGAATGTTCAAATCGATCTTTATGGAAGCACCCGTCGGGATAGTTATACTATCCTCCACCGGCAGGCTCGTTTTTTGGAATGAGGCCTTTCTGGATCTCGTGGGTAAGGTGGCAATACCGCCGTCCACACTTTTTTCATCCTTCCTTGCCGACTGCAAGCCTGAAGAGTTTCTGGAACTGCTGAACGGAATAAACGCCAACTCGAAAGGTTCCGACGCTCTGGAGCTTCGCTACCGCAAAGCGGAGGGGAGTGATTCCTGGTGGCGGCTCAACATTTCCAATCTCCGACCCCGTATAGCGGGCGGACCTGACCTTCGCCGTTTTGTTATCTTTGCCGAAGATATAAGCATCCGTAAACTTTACGAGGAAGAGCTCAAGGAGGCCAAAGAAGCATCCGAACGGGCACAGGAAGCCGCCGAACACGCAACCCGCACCAAGAGCGAATTCCTGGCCAACATGAGCCATGAAATAAGAACTCCCATACATACCGTAATTGGTATGGCGGAGCTGCTCGCGGATACCGCCCTCGATCCGGAGCAGCAGGAGTATACGGAACAGGTTCAGTTCGGAGCGGATGTTCTTCTCAGCCTGATAAACGATATTCTTGATTTTTCCAAGATAGAAGCCGGCAAGCTTTCTCTGGAGACCATCGATTTCGATCTTTACGATACCGTGGAAGATAATGTGGACCTGGTATCCCTGGAAGCACATAAAAAAGGGCTTGAGACCATTGTTCATATTGAAAATCCTGTGCCTCATCTTCTGCGTGGAGACCCAGTCAGGCTTCGTCAGATTATTGTCAATCTATTCAACAACGCAGTCAAGTTTACCGAGCGGGGAGAGGTCGAGATCCGGGTATCGCTGGAAGAGGAACTGGAAGATGAAGTTGTTCTCCGTTTTGTTGTCCGGGATACGGGTATAGGCATACCCGCCGAAAAAGCCGCCAACCTGTTTCAGGTTTTCAGCCAGGTGGACAGTTCGACCACCCGCAAATACGGCGGTACGGGACTTGGGCTTTCGATAAGCAAAAACCTGGCGGAAATGATGCAGGGAGGTATCGGAGTCGAGAGTGATTATGGTGCCGGCTCCTCATTCTGGTTTACCGCCCGGTTTGGAAAGCAGCCGGAGCAGAGCGTCTATCATGCCCTTCCGGACCGCTATTTTGAAGCGCGTGTTCTTGTTGTGGATGACAACCCTGCCGTACGCGATGCCATCGCCGATTACCTGAAGGAATGGGGCTGTGAAGTGGAGTCCGCGGAGAACGGTCCCGCCGCTCTGGAAGAGCTCAGGAACCGCGCAGGCAGCGAAACGGCTTTTGATCTCTGCATCGTGGACCAGGTTATGCCCGGCATGGACGGGTGGCAGTTTGCGAGTGAAGTCAATTCGGACACTCATCTTCGCGGAACATCCCTGTTTCTTATGAGCCCTTCGGGAAAAAGCGGTGACGAGGCGAAGATGAAGCTGCTTCGCTGGTATCAGGGATATCTTTCAAAGCCTGTCCGCAAGGGGCGGCTGTTCAGAGAAATGGTCCGGCTCTTTCTCAGCGATGACGAAATTGAAGAGCTGGAAGAGCTTGAGGATGAACCGGAAGAGCTTGAAGCTCTTGAAGTTCTTGAAGGACCCGGGGAGCCCGGGGCTGAGGCCGTGGAGATGGTGGAAGAGCTTACCGGCAGTACCATTCTTGTTGCGGAGGATCATGAGGTCAATCAGCAGCTTTTCAAGACCATTCTCGAGAATATCGGTCATGAGGTGGATATTGCCTCCAATGGAGTCGAAGCGGTTCAGGCGGTGAAAAACCGGCGTTATGATTTGATTTTCATGGATGTTCAGATGCCCGAGATGAACGGCTACGAAGCGACGGAATCAATACGTTCCCTTGGCATAGACACCCCTGTTGTCGCGGTTACCGCCAGCGCCCAGAGAGGAGAAGAGGAGAAATGCATCAGCGTCGGCATGAGTGGATTTCTCATCAAGCCCTTCAAAAAACGGGATCTGCTGCCGGTGCTGGAGCAGTGGCTCGGCAGACAGGATGACCGGTATTCCGCTCCGAAAACTGATCTGCTCGACTGGGAGGATGCCCTTGATACCTTCATGGGCAAAGAGGAGATTCTAAAAAAAGTTCTGCTTTCGTTTCTGGATAAGCTTGCGGAGCAGGTACCGCAGCTCAGGACCGCGGTTGCAGCTAAGGATGCCGAAGCTGTAAGAGGGCTGGCCCACGGTCTTAAGGGAGGTTCACTCAACCTCAGCGCCCGGCCTCTCGGTGAAGCTGCAAGGGGGCTGGAGGAGGCTGCGGCGGATGGCAGGCCGCAGGCCTTTGAAGAGCTCCTGAAGGCTTTTGAATCGGCTTATTCGGCTTTCGAAGGGTATGTGCGGAACGATATACTTTCATAACCTGCCTGGGAAAAAAGCATTTCCAGGTATGCCTTCCCCCGTCTCTCCGCATCAGACAGAATCCCTTCCCTGAGGACCGTGCTGCGTATTTCCTCTCCGGTAAGATCGGTGATGGTTTTCCAGACGGCCGGCCCCGCATCGATATCGGGATAGGCATAGCCGTCGCTGGTCTCATCTTCAATCACCAGTTCGGTAATTACCGGCTCGGGAAGGGTAATGATTATTCCTTCCGCCGTCTCTTGGATACCGATTCCGGTCTCCGAAAAATCGAATCCGCCCTTAACCCGGGTGGTGATAACCGCAAACTTGTACTGCTCTATCTCGGGATCTATGCCGATCTGTACACAGAGCCGGTATACTTGTACAAGCCGCTCCTCTTCTTCCGTCAGCGTTTCTCCGCGGTAAAGACGGGAAAAAAGCTGCCGGAAGTCGGTCTCTTCGGGGATAAAGTCATGGGGGAAGACGCTCTTGTAAAGGTACTCCACGGTGGCCAGACGCAGTACTTCCCGGCTTTCAAGAAGCATAAGTCGGGAGGCGGATTCGCTTTTCCTGTAAACGAAGGGATTGCCAAGCTGAAAGTCAAAGCGGACGGCGGCAAGATAGAGGGCTCCCGCAGCCATCAGAAGGGCGAAAAGTACCGTCAGGAGAATCATCAGCTTCTTCATGATCCGTCCTCCGGTCCGATGAAACGTACCGTTACTCCGCCGGGAACAAGAGGAGAAAAGAGACCGGTGATGGCATCCCTGGCGTTCTGTTCGGCCTTTACCAGAATACCCCGATCCAGAGCTTCCTTCCGGACGCGTTCCTTTCCCTTTTCTATTTCATCGTAATAGTCCAGCCTGCCGATCGATTTTCCGAATTCCTTAAGGAAGTACTCTCTGATTGAAGACTCGTCGGCGTCAACCAGAAGCAGTTCCGGTTCCGGGAGCAGCACAACCATTCCTCCCGCAGAGGCGGACCGAACTTCTACTCCCTTCAGGAGATCAATTCCCGCCTGAACGCGAATTTCTATTGAAAACAGCAGTCTCGTATCGATGTGCCGAATCCCCAGAAACCGTGCTTCCTCTCCTACATAGACAATATCCCGATAGAGCTGTTCGCAGACCGGCATCTCAAGAATGGTGCGGATCCGCGACTCTATCATTTCCGGAGAGGGCGGGACCGGTACGGGCTGACAGCCGGAGAGGGAGAAAACAAGCACCGCAGTAAGAAGCGCGGAATGAATACCTTTCATAATTACCATCAGTGTAAGCTTTTCCGGTGAAAAAGCAACGTTTTTTCCTGCTTCAACCGAGGGTATCAGCCAGGAGGCGCTCCCTTGCCCATCGTGCGTAGCGGCGCACCCGGGGAACCGGGTCTTTTTCCAGCTGCTCCAGAATGGCAGCTCCCCGCTCGTCCTTGAGCATCTGAATCGCCCTGGCCGCTTCGACGCGGACCGGTTCCGAAGGATCCTTGACCGACAGAACGATACCGCGAAAAGCGTTCACCGTACCTATGCGTGACAGGAGCTCCGCGGCTTCAAGGCGTTCGCCGGCATTTCGTGAACCGAGCCTGCGCATGGTCCGGTTGACCGTACCGATCTCTTCCAGCGCCGATGCTGCCTGGCTCCTGACCGGTTCCGGCTGGGCAAGGAGAGAGAGCAGGGCTTTTTCCGCATGCTTCCCCGCGCGGATAAGCGCGGCAATAATCCTTTTTCTCAGCTCATCGGGAGCAGTTTCCATTCTTGCCAGGAAGGGAGCAAACTCTTCTTCCTCCGCAAGGGAGCCGGCAGCCGCAATTACCGCTTCCTCAAGCTCCAGCTCTTTTTCCATCACCTCGAGAAGGAATTTCGCCGACTGAACCCCGCCGGCCGCGGCAATTCCGCTGAGGGCCGCCTCCTTCACCGATTCAACTTCGTTGGGGTCCATAATCAGTTCCTTCAGTTTCGCATACCCGCTCCCGTGCTCCCCCGCAAGCCGCGCAACACTTTCCCTGACCAGGGGCACCGGGTCATGAAGCAGGTTCAGGGGAAGCCTGTTCTCTCCCGCCTTTCCGGAGGCATCCTGAAAGAGCACGTGGGCGGAGGCGATCCTCACCTCCTGTTCACGGTCCGTGAGCGCCTCCTCAATGGTTTTCCGGAAACGCAGACGGAGGGATGGGGGGAGCGCCGCAATAAGCCTTGCCCGCAGAAGTGCGTCATGACCGGCAAAAATCCGTTCGATCCGTTCCTCCAGACCGCTTGGAATAAACTGTTCCAGCCAGCTGCCGCATTCCGCCGCCTCCTCCATGTCCAGAAGAGGCAGCTCCTCGAGCATTCGCTGGATACCGGCATATTCTCCGCGCCGGAGAAGGATCCGGACTGCACGCTTTCTTGCGACAAGAGAGATTGTCCGGCCTGCACGCACAAGATCAACCAGATTGTGAATGCTCATCTCCGCCGGAAGTTCAGAGATGTAGGAGATAAGAAGCTCCTCTTCCGGATAGCCGGGATCGGAAAGGAGTGAAAAGAGCGGTTCAATCAATTCTTCGGCGCCGTCGGCCGGAAGGCTCCCGATAACCGCCTTCTGAATTTCAGCATCATGTGCGTTCTGCTCCAGGGTGTGACCGAGAATGCGGCGTGTATCTTCGTTGCCCCGTGCCGCCCCCGCTTTCAGGGCATTGAGGAGGGTTTCTCTCCCCTCCGGCCGATTTTTAATCTCATCCGGAAGAGACAGTGTTCTCTCCAGAAGCGCTGTTATCAGCTTTTTATCTCCCTCCGGAAGCAGGATGCGTGAAGCGATCAGGAGAGGCCCCGGCTGAATAAAATCAGACTGTTCCAGAATCTTCAGATAATGACAGCAGTGTGACTGCATGCCCTTCCTTAGAATGGTCTCTATCCGTTTCATTCCCTCCCGGTCGCCGTGGTCCGCTGCAGCAAAAAGCTTTGCGAAGCTGCCGCAGTCATCAAGAAACCGAGCCGCAATAAGGGAAAGTTCCGGATCTTTGGAGAGCAGGAAGCGGAATGCAAGCTCCTGGTCCTCGCTTTTTTCGGGATGCAGCTGCTCGGCAATCCGGATTGCGGCAACAGGATCAAGCTCCTTTGCACCGGGCAGACGGGTATCGGGGAAGAGGGCAAAAAGACGCACCGCCGCAGTGCTCCTTACCCCGTAGTTGGGTTCGTCGGTAATCATGCGGAGAAGTGTTTTGCGCAGACGTTCCCGCTCCTTTTTTGCCTGCGGCTCCCCGCTTGTCTCCTCCTCCGGGAACGGGACAAGAAGGGCTGCGGTTCCGCGGACATCCGGATGACCGTCGCCGAGGGCGGCAAAGACAAGTTCCCTGCTGCGCTCATCCGGGAGTCTTACCAGTATCCTCAGGGCGAAGAGGCGCGCACGGTAATCCGTATCGTCCGCAAGAGTCCGGACCTCCTCCAGCCTTGAATCGAGAAGACGTGCAGCCGCCTCCCCGTCAAAATCGACGCCTTCCGAGCGTATCGCCAGACGACGGAGCACAAAAAGTTCCCCGGCTCCCTCCAGCCAGGTTTCCAGCTCCGCGGCAATTTTTTTCCGTCTGCAGGCCGCCAGAAAAATCGGGAAGAGTGCTTTGTCCGGGGAAAAGGTAAGAAGACGCCGTACCTCTTTCCGCGACAGGCGGGGAGGCTTTCCGGGCCCGGATATCCTGGTTATAAGACGCTCCTGGAGACCGAAAATTTCCAGAAGATTGACCCCGCTTTCCATGCTCCGTTTTTCTATCATCCCGCCGAAGAGATCCAGAAGGTATGCGGGCAGCCGAGACGGCCGGATCTCCCGGTAGCGGCTCCAGCTCTCAATTGCCTCGTTCATTGCTCTGCGGAGCCGGATGAAGGCTGCAAGAGAGAGTATTATACCAAGAAGCAGCACCACGGCCGCGGCAATATCCACCACAATAAGCCATAGCGGAAGGGATGAGAAAACGGTCATTATCTGGTTCATTGCTTATCCTCCGGCGGCCCGCTCAATGCAATAAGCCGCTCAACTTTTTCGATGCAGGATCCGGAAAATGCGAGGGGAGCGGGGGAGGAGAGAAAAAGCACACCCGTGAGTTCTCCCGAAGAAGCATGGAGAAGGGGAAAAGCGAGGGCGCTTTCGGAATACTCATCCAGAAACAGCCCCTCCATCGGAGCTTGCTCCCGTCCCAGGGCGACCACAGCCCGGCCGTTTTCTTTGAGAAAACCAAACAGTTCCATCGAGGCGGAAAGCCGCTCCGGCGGTTTGCTGCTTCCTCTCCATTCTCCACGGTAGAAGTAGCGGGAATTCCTTCCGGGAAACCGGTAATAGCTGGCATTGACCGATGTCCTTACGGCGGAAGCGGCTTCAATCAGTCTGCGGTAATTCATCGATAATCCTTATAAGTTCCCGGGCATTATCCACCGCCTGTCCCTTTCTGTGGTTGTTGAATGCCGCGAAAAGACGTCTCGCTTTCGGCTCGATCGCCCGGATTGCTTCTCCGAACTCATCAAGTTCCTGCATGGAATACCGGTAATCATACCGGGAGGTGTTGTCCCCTGTCCACCAGTCCCGCTTGTTCCTTCCGTGAAACCGGAAATAGGCATCCCTGCCGCACAGACGCGGAGAAAATGACGGCAGACCTTCAAGCTGCGGTTCATCGCTTACCACAAGCCCGGCCTCCCGCCTGTCGAGAGCCGCATAGACCCGCTCCAGCTGCCATTCACTGTTTCTGAACTCCACAAAACATGGCAGGGGTGACAGTTCCCCCAATAGTGCGTCGAGATAGAGACGGTTTTCAGCGGTATAATGAAAACTGAAAGGAAACTGGAGCAGGATGCCCGCAAGAGCCTCCGCTTCAGTCAGGGGCTTCAGGGCCTCCGAAAAGCGTGCGCAGCCGCTTTTCCAGGACTCGTCCCGTTCGTGGGTAAGCGAACCGTGCGCCTTGATTGAAAAAAGAAAGCCCCCGGGCACCCGTTCAAGCATCTTTCCGAGCATCCCCGCATCGGGCATCCTGTAATAGGAAAAATTGAGTTCCGTGAATGTGAACGATTCGGCGTACCGGGCCAGATAGTCCGCCTGCCGGGTTCCTTCAGGATAAAATGGCCCTACCCAGTCGGGGTAGGAATACCCGCTTGTTCCTATATAATGCATTACCTTACAAGAATTAGGAAATATTTGTTGTCCCGGCGGGATTGAACATAATGTATATTTCAGCTACACTACCGTCCCTGAGCGGACCGAGAAACACCGCAGAGAACACTAACCGCAATTGTAACATTAGAAATGAGAGTCTTCAACTAAAATAGAAGACTATCCCGATACTACAGAGAGGGTTGTATAACAATGAGCTATGACATCACCAAGATGAGGAATATCGGTATCAGTGCGCATATCGATTCCGGAAAGACCACCCTGACCGAGCGTATTCTCTACTACTGTAAGCGAATTCACGCTATTCATGAGGTACGCGGCAAGGACGGAGTGGGAGCCACCATGGACTCCATGGAACTCGAACGGGAACGGGGAATCACCATTGCTTCCGCCGCGACCAGTGTTGAATGGAAAGGTCATCCGATCAATATCATCGATACACCGGGACACGTAGACTTCACCATTGAAGTAGAACGGGCACTTCGCGTACTTGACGGCGCCATTCTTGTGCTCTGTTCGGTCGGCGGAGTACAGTCCCAGTCCATTACCGTAGACCGTCAGATGAAACGGTACAACGTCCCGAGAATCGCCTTTATCAACAAGTGCGACCGGACCGGTGCCAATCCCTACAAGGTAAAGGACCAGCTGGTAAACAAGCTCGGCCACAACGCCGTTCTCATGCAGATTCCCATCGGGCTCGAGGATAAACTCGAGGGAATGGTTGATCTGGTTACCATGAAAGCTTTTTACTTCGAAGGACCTTCCGGTGACGACGTCGTTATCCGCGAGATCCCCGAAGCGCTTCAGACCGAGGCCGTGAAGATGCGGGAAGAAATGCTCGATGCAGTCTCCATGTTCTCCGACGAACTGATGGAAGCGATGATGGAAGAGAAGGTAACCGAGGAGCAGATTCACGAAGCCGTACGGCTCGGCACCCTCTCTCTCGACCTTACCCCGGTATTCCTCGGTTCAGCCTACAAGAACAAGGGCGTTCAGCCTCTTATGAATGCGGTTCTCGCCTATCTTCCCAATCCCACGGAGATCAACAACACCGCCCTGGATCTGGATAACGAAGAGGCGGAAATCCCCCTCAAGTCGGACGACGACCTTCCCACCGTTGCCCTCGCCTTCAAGCTTGAAGACGGACAGTACGGACAGCTTACCTACATCAGGATCTACCAGGGAAGCATCAAGAAGGGTGATGAACTCTTCAACATAAGAAGCCGTAAGAAGTTCAAGGTCGGAAGGCTCATCAAGATGCACGCCGACCACATGGAAGACATAAACGATGCCCATTCCGGTGAAATCTGCGCCCTTTTCGGCGTCGAGTGCGCGAGCGGAGATACCTTTACCAGCAACAGCAACAACTGGTCCATGACAAGTATGTTCGTTCCCGAACCGGTAATAAGCCTCGCCATTACCCCGAAGGACAAGAAAGCAGCCGACAACATGGGTAAGGCCCTCAACCGGTTTACCAAAGAAGACCCAACCTTCCAGACCTACGTCGATCCGGAATCCAACCAGACCATCATCAAGGGAATGGGAGAGCTTCACCTCGAAGTCTATATCGAAAGAATGAAGCGCGAGTACGGCGCCGAAGTTGAAACCGGAATGCCCCAGGTTGCCTACCGCGAGACCATCAGTGAGCGGGCGGACTTCAACTACACCCACAAAAAACAGACCGGTGGTTCGGGTCAGTACGGCCGGGTTGCCGGGCACATTGAGCCCCTCGAAGAGGGCAACTACGAGTTTGTCAATGAAATAAAGGGGGGATCGATTCCCACCGAATATATTCCCGCCGTCGACAAGGGATTCAAATCCGCCCTGGTCAAGGGTCGCCTCATCGGCTTCCCTGTCGTAGGTGTTAAGGTTACCGTAAACGACGGGCAGAGCCACGCGGTAGACTCCTCGGACATGGCCTTCCAGGCAGCAGCCGTGGGTGCCTTCAGGGATGTCTACACCAAGGCAAAGCCGGTCATTATGGAACCGATCATGAAGGTAAACGTTGAAGGACCCACGGAATTCCAGGGGAATATCTTTGCCAGCGTCAATCAGCGGCGCGGAATTATCATCTCCTCGGCGGAAGAGGGCATGTTCTGCCAGGTTGAAGCGGAAGTACCCCTTTCCGAGATGTTCGGATACTCAACGACAATCCGGTCACTCTCCCAGGGAAAAGCGGAGTTTACCATGGAGTTTCTCAAGTACGGTAAAGTACCGCAGAGTATCTCCGAAGAACTGATCAGAGAGTACGAAGAAAAGCGGAGAAAAGAGGCAAGTAAATAAGTGCCTCTCGCGTTCTGCAGTCCGGCGTAATATAATCAGTAGTAAGGAGAGTGTAATAATATGGTTAAAGAAGAACTTGTTAAACGCAGCCCCCTGCGTATATTTGAAAAATCGATTCACGGCGGTGTCGGAAAAGGCAGCATCGGGGTTATAGCCAGCAAAAAAGGTGTGGGAAAGACTGCCTGTCTGACCCACATTGCGGTGGATAAGCTCCTGAATGACCGACACGTTATCCATGTCTCCTTTGCGGGAAACGTGGATCACATCATCAACTGGTACGAAGACATCTTCCGGGAGATTGCCAAGAAGCGGGATCTTGAAAACGCGCCTTCCGTTCACGATGAGATTGTCAAAAATCGTGTAATCATGAACTTCAGCCTTTCGGGTACCACCACCGAGCAGGTACTCGGCAGCCTCAAGGCGATGATAAACGACGGCCATTTTCCTGCCGATTCGGTCATCTTCGACGGGTATGAGTTCGAGAACGGTACTCCCGAAAGTCTTGCCCTGGTTGCCGCTTTTGCGAAAGAAATGGACCTCGAGGTCTGGTTTTCGGCAAGCCTTAAGGGCGAGAAACCCGATTTCAGCGAGCAGGGTGTTCCGAAAGACCTGGAGCGCTATCTGGATGTTATCGATGTTCTGGTGGATCTCCGCTACGAGGGCGAGTATGTGCACCTCGAGGTGGTAAAGGACCATGGAGAGGTTAAGAAGCGGGATCTCAAGCTCCGGCTCGACCCCAAGACCCTCCTTATCGCGGAATAATTGCCGAATAATTTTTAAGGCCGGCAGGCCTTGCCTTAGCCCCGTCTTCCGGCTTCGTACCGGCGGCGGGGTTTTTTTGTCTCTGCTTTTATCTACGGGGGCAGGTCTGCCCCCGCGCCCGGGAGAAAGCCGCTCCGCCGGGCGGCCGGGGCCGCTACCGGCCTCCCCCTTCCCGGAGGGACACCTTTTTCCCTTTCAGAAGCATTTCCACCGCATCTCTGACCGCCGGGCCTGGAGGAAGTCCCTTCAGGAGGGCCGTATCCGCCGCCCGGACAAAGACGCTTCCGGCGACAACCGCATCTGTGAGACCCGAAAGGGCGGCAATCTGATCCCGGGCGGAGATGCCGAAACCGGCGATGGTCTTTATTCCCGCTTTACGGAGGCGTGAAAGCAGTTCGACCGACCGGGGTGAAAGGGTGGTGCTGAGGCCGGTAATACCGGCCCGGAGAGCAATATACGCCCAGGCGGGAGTCCCGGCTCCGGAGAGAATCTCATCCACACGTTCATCGGCTGTGGTTACGGGAATTACGGGAACGCAGTATATTCCGGCCCTCCGGCAGGTATTGTAGAGCTCTTCGTCGCTTCCGATGGTAAGGTCCGGGGCGATTATTCCTTCCGCCCCGGCTTCCTTTGCGTCCGAAACGAAGCGGTCGATGCCTCTGGCATAGATCTGGCTTCCGTAGGCCATAATGTAGAGGGGAATACGGGTCAGGCGGCTGATCTCCGACGCAGCGGCAAACCCCCCGTTAAGGCGGAATCCGGCGGCGAGAGATGTACTGCACGCCTTCTGGATGACCGGGCCGTCGGCGGCGGGGTCCGAGGAGGGCATCTGCAGTTCCAGCATCGAAGCCCCTCCCGCGGCAAGGGCGGCGGCAATTTCCACGGCTCCCGCACTGTCCGGATAGCCCGCTACCAGGTGAGCCATAAGCAGGGGAATTTTTGATTCCGGTTTCATCGGTCAAGCTCCTTTCCGGCTGTTTCAGTCTCAATTCCGGCTTCAATTTTAGCTGCTTCCTGTCTGAGGAAAGCGGCCCACTCCTCCGGCTTTCCGGCGGCGGCGGTTATGAAGAGATCCTTGTCTCCCCGTCCCGACATGTTTATGACAATGTTTTTTCCCGGGCCCAGTTTCCTGGCTTCCTCCATGGCGGCATAGCCGGCGTGGGCCGATTCCAGGGCGAAGAGAAGTCCTTCGGACCGGGCGAAAAAGCCGAGTGCTTCGAGGGCCTGGTCGTCGGAAACACTGGTAAAGGCTATTCTTCCCCTTGCTCCGGCATCGGCAAGACGAGGTCCGATTCCGGGATAGTCGAGTCCGGCGCTTATGGAGTGGGTTCCGTAGACCTGTCCGTCCTCATCGAGGAGAAACATGCTCCGGTAGCCCTGAAATATACCTTCGCGTCCGGCGCCGTCCATGCGGGCCGCGTGTTCCCCCGGGGCGGAGCCGCGGCCTCCAGCTTCCGCTCCGAGCAGACGGGGCGGACGGTCCGGTCCGCCGGGGTCGGTGTCCAGCCAGGGGGCGAAGAAGCCGACGGCGTTGCTTCCTCCGCCGACGCAGGCGACCATAAGGTCGGGGCGGACGTTCCTTTCCGATAACTGCATGGCGGTTTCATAGCCGATAACGGACTGGAAAAACTCCACCATGGCGGGGAAGGGAGCGGGACCCAGGGCGGAGCCTATCAGGTAGTGGGTTGATGCGAAACTGCCGGCCCAGTCGCGGAGCGCCTCATTGACGGCATCCTTGAGGGTACCCGATCCTCCATCCACCGGAACCACCCGGGCACCGAACATCTCCATGTACATAACGTTCGGACGCTGTCGGGCGTAATCGACGGTTCCCATATAGACCACACATTCCAGGCCAAGGCGTGCACAGGCCGCGGCCGTGGCCAGTCCGTGCTGTCCTGCTCCGGTCTCTGCGATTATCCTGCGTTTGCCCATCCTGCGGGCCAGAAGCGCCTGGCCCATGGCGTTGTTTATCTTGTGGGCGCCGGTGTTTGCCAGCCCCTCCAGTTTTATGTAGATATCCGCACCGCCGAGTCTTTTCCCGGCGTTCACGGCATGCAGCAGAGGCGTCGGACGGCCGATGTAGTTTTTCCGCAGCTCTTCCAGCTCTGCCGTAAACGACTGATCCGATTTCATGCGGCGGAAAAACTCCTTCAGGTCCAGCAGGGGCTGACGCAGTACCTCCGCCACATAGCTGCCGCCGAAACGGCCGAAGTACTCTTCGCCGCTGCGGGCAAGGGCGGAAAAGAGGGCCTTGATAAGCTCCGGCTCTTTTATTCCCGGCGCCGATTCGACTCCCGAAGAGATATCGATCAGCTCGGGGCGGTATCGGCGTATGAGCACTTCTATATTCTCAGGTTTTAATCCTCCGGCAAGCCAGAGAGGGCGGCCCGAAGCTTTGGTGAATGCCTCAATAACCGCAGGGTCCGCCTGCCGGCCCGTACCTCCGTATTCCGATGCGGAAAAAGCGTCGATCAGCATACGGGGAGAACGCCAGCCGCCGTCACCGGGGGCGACGCCAAGGCTCTCCGCCTCCGCCGGAGAAGATGGCCGAAGCGCCTTGAAGTAAGGGAAGGCGATGGCGGAGCATTCACCGGGGTCTGCATCACCATGAAGCTGAACGGCATGTATAATACCCTCCTTCAGGAGGCGGCCGGCCAGCGCCGTCTGTTGGTCATCCATCTTTCCGTTCCGCTTTTCCACGACAACCCCGACTCTCAGAGCGAGGCCGAAGGGCGATTCAGGGTCCCGTTGAAGTGCGGCTTCGGCTGCCTCCGCGATGGAGCGGAGCGCGGCTTCGTCCACCCTCCGGGGCGAAGGGGCAAGAATGAAGCCGAGAATATCGGCCCCCGCGGCGGCGGCTGTCTTCGCGTCCTCAAGGCGTGTCAGTCCGCAGATTTTTACCAGGGGTGCCTTTCCAGCCGCACGCCTGACGGCAAGCTCCTTCCAGAAAAAGCGGGAAACCCCTGTGCCCTTTCCGTCAGCAGGAGAAACAGAATGGCCGGCGAGGGCCGCCGAAATCTCCGGAATTATCCGGGGATTTCGTACCGCAGCTTCACCCGCCAGGACGGCGTCGAAACCGCAGCCCGCGGCGACCTTTGCCTCTTCAGCACCGAATACTCCCGATTCCCATACGAGGGTGGCGGGCCAGTCTATCTCCGAAGCCAGGGTCGCAGGAATCAGGGGATCAAGCCGGAAGGTTGCGAGGTCCCTGCTGTTGATTCCGACCAGGGAGGGGGCAAAGGGTCTCAGCCTCCGGATTTCTCCGCGCCCGTGGGCCTCGGCAAGTACGGTCATTCCGAGACGGTCCGCTTCCGCAAACATACGTTCAAGTTCGCTGTCATTCAGAATGCGGGTTATCAGCAGCACCGCGTCGGCTCCGAAGCGGCGGCTTACCTCCAGGTCTTCCGGACTCAGGAGGAAATCCTTTCTCAGAATGGGGAGGTCCGGGACGGCCCTGCGTACCGCAGCCAGATCGGAAAGGGAACCTCCGAAGAACTCCTCCTCTGTAAGTACCGAGAGGGCCGCGGCGCCGTTTCGCCGATAGATTTCAGCCAGGGCTGCCGGGTCCGGAATTGCGGAGATCTCGCCCCTGCTGGGACTTCGCCGCTTTATTTCACAGATTACACCCCCCTTCTTCAGGAAGGGCAGCGGGGCTTGAAGCTTCTCATCTATCGAAGGCGCCCGGGCCGAGAGCAGGGGGCCTTCGGAGAGGAGACGTTCCCGGCGGCGGGCGACAATCTGTCTGAGAATATCGGGAAGGGTGTCATCATGCTGCATCTCCACGCTCCTCCTCAAGGGCAATCCGGTGGCTCGACCGGACAACTGCCTCGAGCTGCCGTTTGACCGAACCGTCGGCGAAGGCCTTCAGAGCCATTCCCGTACCCTCGGCAATTGATCCCGCAAGACCGTAGACAAAAAGGGCCGCTCCGGCGTTCAGAGCCGCGGCATCCCGTATGGCGCTCCGACCGTTCCCGGCAAGGATCTCCATTGCCAGAGCACCGTTTTCATGGGCATCTCCGCCGATCAGTTCGCTGATGGGGTAGCGGCTTATCCCCGCCTCCCCGGGTTCGAACATATGGTCCTTTATTCCGCCTTCCTCGTCAATAAGTACAATTCTTGAAGGTGCGCAGACCGAAAGCTCGTCCTGACCGTCGCTTCCGTGAACGACCATTACCCGCTTAATGCCAAGCATGTGCGCCGCCCGGGCTACCGGCAGGCAGTACTTTTCATCAAACACCCCGATAAGCTGATACTCAGCCGCAGCCGGATTTGCGAGCGGGCCGAGGAGGTTCATTATGGTTTTTATCCCGAGTTCCCGGCGCGGAGCGGCGGCAAAGCGCATGGCTCCGTGGTATGTGGGGGCGAAGAGGAAGGAGAAACCGGTCTCTTCCAGCACCCTGGCAGCGCCGGCGGGGGAGAGTCCCGTACGAATCCCCAGGGCCTGGTAAAAATCGGCGCTTCCGCTCCGGCTGGAAACCGCCCGGTTGCCGTGTTTTGCAACCTTCGCTCCGCAGGCCGCCGAGGCCAGGGCGGTGAAACTGCTTATGTTGAAGGTCCCCAGATCGTCACCCCCGGTACCGCAGGTATCGAGCAGCCTGCCCCCGGCGATCAGGGGCGTACGCTTGCGCTGAAGGACCGCTGCGCAGCCCGCTATTTCCTCCGGGCTTATCCTCTTTGCATTCATGGCCACGAGGAAACCGGCGATCTGACTTTCCGTGAGGTTGCCGTCGGTCAGATCCTCCATAATGTTTTCCGCCTCTTCCCTCGTCAGATGCTTGCCCGAGAGCATTCTTGAGAGGTAGGCGCGGGGCGTGAAGGATTCCCTGTGGTAATGGAGAAAGTTGCCCAGAACCCTCCTGCCTTCGGAAGATCCCACAGATTCGGGATGAAACTGGACACCCTCGACCAGGAATTCACGATGGCGGATCCCCATAATCTCCCCGTCGCTGCTGCGGGCCGAAACTTCAAAGCATTCCGGCAGGCTCCCGTCATCCACTGCAAGGGAGTGGTAGCGGGTGAAGGTGGAGGGAGATGCAACGGAGCGGAAAAGCCCCTTGCCGTCGAGGTCGAGGAACTCCGCCTTTCCATGGCTTATACTCCGGGCGGGCACTATCTTTCCTCCGAAGGCTGCGGCGATTGCCTGGTGGCCGAGGCATATACCCAGAATTGGAATCCGGCCCGCAAACTGACGGATTGTTTCCACAATTATTCCAGCATCTTCAGGTCTACCCGGTCCCGGACTTATTACAATTTTGGAAGCACCGGCGCTGCGGATCCCTTCGATATCGATTTCGTCGTTGCGGACCACCGTCACCGCTTCTTCGCTGAGCTCGCGCAGCATCTGATAAAGGTTGTAGGTGAACGAATCGTAGTTGTCTATCAGCAGAATCATTACTTCTCCTCCAGTCCGACCGCCCGTGCGAGGGCGGAGAGTTTTGCTTCGGTCTCTTCATATTCTTTTTCGGGAACAGAATCGAAGACGATTCCCGCTCCCGCCTGCAGGATAAATCGGCCGTCTTTTTTTACGGCGGAACGGATGGTTATGCAGCTGTCGAGGTTTCCCCCCGGTTCAAGATAACCGACCACTCCGGCATAAAAACCTCTCCGGTGCGGCTCCAGGCGGTCGAGGGTCTCGATTGCCCGTATCTTCGGTGCTCCGCTTACCGTTCCCGCCGGAAAACTTGCACGCAGGGCGTCCACACCATTGCGATCCCCTTCAAGCTCCCCGGAAACGCGGGAGACCAGATGCATGACCCGTGCAAAGCGCTCCACCTGCATGTATTCATCCACCTTCACCGTTCCGGGACGGCACACTCTTCCCAGATCGTTGCGGGCCAGATCCACCAGCATAAGGTGTTCCGCCTTCTCCTTGGGATCCTCCCTGAGTTCATCCTCCATTTCCTGGTCTTCGTCCCGGTCGCTGCCGCGCCGCCGTGTACCGGCAATCGGCTTCATGGAGGCAATTCCCTCCTTTACCGAAACATGGACCTCCGGTGATGCTCCGAAGAGCTGTGCATCGCCGAAATCGAGATAAAAGTGGTATGGGGAGGGATCACCCGCCCGCAGTCGTGCATAGGCGTCTATTGCCGAAAGGCTGCTCTCAAAGATTACCCTTCTGGACATTACCGCCTGGAGGAGGTTACCCGCAACAATCTCCTCCCTGATGCTCCGGACTCCTGCCAGAAAGAGCTCCTTATCTTCGGGCGATTTTCCGGAAATGACACGGCCCGTCTCCCCGTTCCAGTCTGCCTCGGCGGAACCGGTTTCCCCGGCTATGGCGGCGAGCCGCTGTTCGAGCTCATCCATGGCGGATTCGAGGTTGATGTTGTGCTCACGGTAGTTGATTCCGATCAGGTACAGGAGGCTCGAGCGGTGATCTATAACCACAAAGCGGTGCCCGAAAAGGAAGAGTGCTTCCGGCATGGCCAGAGGGTCCCGGCGGTCCGCAAAGCGGATCGAATCACAGCGGCCCGCGAATTCGTATCCCAGGTAACCGACACCTCCCGCCGGAAAAGGGAAATCCTGGTGAGGCTGGGCGTAGCGGTCGGCGATGCTGTTCAGGGCATCGAGAATATCTACCTTCACATCGTAGCACAGCTCCCTTTTGTCTTCCGGGCATTTGAAGCGGATACCGTCCTCCCTCTGGACAAGGCGGAAGGCCTCATCGACCATTATCAGGGAATACCGGGCACGTCCGTCCTCGAAGGAGGCCGATTCCAGCAGCACCTTTGCCCCCAGCTGCCGGGCCAGACGGTGGGGAGTCTTCCCCGTTCCCGCAATTACCTTTATAAGATGACGTTCTTTTCTCTCATCCATGTTCATGCTCTCCTGTCATAAAATAAAAAAGACCGCCCATACGGCGGTCCTTAAAAAACCGCGGCCCCCCATTTCTGCGGGTCCGCGTATCTGCTGTTCTCGCGCTTAACCCGACTATGTGTGCCAGGTCCGCCAGAGATTATTTGAAATGTTTGAAAAAGATGTTTTGCCAGTCATGAGCGTATGATAGCGGCAGCAGGGAATTGTGTCAAGTTACTATTGGTAGAAACGGTGTGAAATTTGTGATTTTTAATACGTGTCATATAGACACATTTGGGTACCGTCAATCTGGACTCCCCCTGCTCTGCCTGATAGAATAGCGAAAAGCCGAACAGGAGGCTCCATGAACGCACTGGCACTTCCATTTACCGATCCGGTACTGGTTTTCGGGACCGTTATGCTTCTGATTCTTCTCATGCCGCTTGCGGCACGGAAAATCGGTCTTCCGGATATCATTGGATTATTGGCGGCAGGAATTCTTATCGGGCCTCATGCCCTGGGGATTCTGGCGAGGGATCAAAGTATTCAGCTCCTGGGAAAGGTTGGACTGCTTTACATAATGTTCCTGGCAGGACTCGAGATAGACCTTCATCAGGTAAGAAAAAACAAGTCTCATACCCTCCTGTTCGGCCTTGTTACCTTTCTTGTTCCGCTGGGAATGGGGACCGCTCTCGGTTACTTCCTCTTCGGAATGTCCCTTCCGGTATCCATTCTGCTTGCCAGTATGTTCAGCTCCCATACCCTGCTTACCTTTCCCGCTGCGGGGAAACTTGGCCTTACCAGAAGCCGGTCGGTCACCACCGCGGTGGGCGGAACCATCCTCACGGACACGCTCGCGCTTATCGTTCTTGCGGTGGTTATCGGCTCCAGCCGCGAGTCCCTGAACACCCTCTTCTGGATCCGCCTCTTCTCGCTGATGTTTCTCTACATGGGGGCGACCATGTTTCTAATCCCGAAAATCGGACGCTGGGCCTTCCGGCGCATGGGCAGTGATGAGGAGCAGGAGTTTGTCTTTGTCATGGCCCTCACCTTTATTGCAGGCTATCTTGCGCACCTGGCGGGGCTGGAACCGATTATCGGAGCATTTCTGGCCGGTCTCTCTCTCAACAGCCTGATTCCGGAACGGTCCCTCCTCATGACACGGCTCCACTTTACAGGCAATACCATCTTCATTCCATTTTTCCTCATCTCCGTAGGGATGCTGGTTAACGTCCGTCTCTTTCTTTCCGGTCCGGAAGTGTGGATCATTATCGGCGGAATGTCCGCGGTCGCCCTGGTGAGCAAGTATATTTCCGCCCGTTTTACGGCGCTCATTCTCTCCTACCGGCCAAGTGAGGGTAATCTGCTCTACGGGCTCTCGGTCAATCAGGCGGCCGCAACCCTGGCTGCCGTTCTTGTGGGATATAATTTCGGTCTTTTTGACACCGGGGTGATAACCGGAACCATCATGATGATAGCCGTTACCTGTCTGACGGGGTCCGTTGTCACCCAGAAAGCGGGGAAAAAGGTCGTTCTTGAGGAGGCCCGGGCGGAGTACGATGAATCCTCGGCTCCCCACCGGGTTCTTATTCCCCTGGCAGACAGGGCCGGAGCACGGGAGATTATTGATCTGGCGCTCCTTCTGCGGGACGAAGCAGGGAAAGAGCCGGTCTATCCCCTGCGCGTTGTCCGCGAGAGCATGCATCTGGAGCGAGACCTGGCGGATGCGGAGAAGATACTGGCCCATTCAGTGGTACGCGCCATGTCGGTCAATATTCCGGTAACGCCCCTTACGGCGGTGGATATAAACGAGGCATCGGGAATTCTCCGGGCGGTCAGGGATAACCGGATAAGCCTTGTACTTGCCCTCTGGGACGGGGTGCGTCAGGCAGGCTCGCGCACTTTCGGTCATACCCTCGACGAGGTGATCGACAAGAGCAGCCAGATGGTTCTGATAAGCCGTGTCACGCGACCGGTTCAGACAGCCCTGCGGATGGTCGTTCTCGTACCGCCCTATGCGGACCGTCACGCGGGCTTCGAAAAAAGTATCGGTTTTATCAAAAAACTGGCATCCCAGGCGGGGACAGGCATGCTTGTGCTTGCCGGCTCCGAGCTCTCAGCTGTTTCACGCAGTTTCATATCCGGCTCACAGCCGAAGGTCCCCGTTCAGTTTGATGCCATTCCCGTCTGGAAACGGGTTGTCGAAAGACTGAAGGAGCTTGTAAAGGATGGAGACTGGATTGTCCTGCTTTCTTCACGCAAGGGGGATATCTCCTGGCAGCCCAGTCTCGACCGTCTGCCCGGAAAACTGCTCAGCTCCTGTCCGGCTTTCAACATGTCCGTGCATTATCCCTCCAGCGGAGGCTGGGACAGCCGTCAGGCGGCGGAAACCATCACCGTGGAACACCGTCTCATTTCCGGATTTACCCCCGAACGGACCCTTTTCGGAATGGATGCTGCAGGCGTAAGCGATGCGGTTGCCACCCTGCTTGCGAAGTATTTCGGGAAGCGGACCGCAAATACCAGGACCGTCACCGCTATTCTGGATACCATAAGCCGGGAGGAACCGGTCGAGCTTACCTCTGACGTAATCCTTCTTCACACCCATCTTCCCTTTGTGGACGATTCGGTCATCTTCATGGGAGTGAATAAAAAGCCCCTGAAGGTACCGCTTTCCTCCGGGGGCGCCCGTGTCGTCATCATCCTGCTGGACCCTGTGGATCAGGACCCCGGCCGGCACCTCAAGGCGCTTGCCGATATAGCAAGGGTAATACGTCTGCCCGGCATGACAGAGGCGCTGCGAAGGATGAAGAACTTCGATTCCTTCAGCCGGGAGGTTACCGCGCGTCTGGAGGAGGAGGGGCGGTAAGAGCATCGGCCATGGCATGGACTGTTATGTATCTGTCTTGAACCGGCTTACCTCTCCTGCCAGTATTTCGATGCTGCTGCTGTTATCCCGGGCAATATTGGCAACATGGCTTACCGCCTGATTTATCTGGACCGCACCCGCTGCCATCTCGTTTATGCTGCTGTTTATTTCGGAACTGATTCTGGCAAGCTGCTCCATTTCCTCCATCACCTCGCTGCTTCCTGTTGTCATCTCCCGTGAAGAATCACTGACCCGTCTGGTGATCTCCTTGATCTCCGACAATGCTTCAAGCACCTGATTGCTTCCCTGAACCTGTTCCTCCATGGCATTCCTGATCATTCCTTCCTGATCGGCTACGGTTCTGCTCAGATCGTACAGCAGATCAAAGCGCTCTTTTGTTCCATGTAAGGAAGCCCCTATCCTGTCTATTGAATCTTTCAGCTTCTGCAGCACCTGGGCGATGGTGCTTCCCTGGGAACCGGCTTCTTCGGCAAGCTTGCGGATCTCGTCGGCCACAACGGCGAAGCCTTTGCCCGATTCTCCCGCGTGGGCCGCTTCGATTGCGGCATTCATTGCCAGGAGATTGGTCTGGGAAGAGATCTTCTGGATCATATCACTTGCTTCGGCAAGACCTTCGGATTCATCCATAATCTGCCTTGAAAGGTTGATAACCTCATCCATTCCGCTTCTTCCGGTTTCCGAAGCTTTCTGAAGCTCTTTCATGGAGATGTCATTCCGTTCAAGACTTTCAGTGACCGACTGAATATTGGCTACCATCTCCTCTATGGACGCGGAAGATTCGGTAACTCCGGAAGATTGTTCCTCAATGTTGCTGTCCAGTATCCTGACACTCTTTACGATGGTTTCAACAGCCGATTGCGACTGTTCCACTCCGGCGGACTGATTCACTATGCGTTGCTTCACACTCTCAATGTTGGCGGTTATTTCATTTACCGCCGATGCGGTCTCGGTCATGTTGGCTGAAAGATCGTTTCCGACCTCCGTCAGTACGGAGGTTTCCCGCTTGATCGATCTCACCATATCACTCAGCTTTTCGAAAGTAATATTGACATAATGAGACAGCTGACTGATCTCATCTTCCCCCTTTTCCGTCAGCCTGAGGGTGAGATCACCTTCTCCTTCGGAAATATCACGGAGATTGCTTACGGTTGCTCCGATCCGCCTGGTAATTGACCGTACAATAAAAAGCAGGACGACGGACATAAGAAGAAGTGTCAGGACGGAGGTGACAAGGTTCGTATTCCTCAAAAAGACTACATCCCGGAAAAGCTCCGCATATTCCACCCTGGTGGCAAATATCCATCCGGTAAGAGGCACCTCCTGAAAGGCCGCAAGAATGTGCTCACCTTCCCAGGGGTATTCCACAATTCCGCTCTTTTCAGAGATGAGGATCTGTCCGAACTCCTCTTCCGCAATGTTCAGCTCCAGGATGTACTCCCGGTTGGGATGGGCAATAACTGTTCCTGCCGCATCTATCATATAGCCGTAGCCGGTTTCACCGAGACGCACCCTGTCAACAAAATAGTCGGTAAAGTCGCTTAACTCCACCGAAGCATGAACCACTCCGACTACCTCTCCTCCGTCCCGGACGGGATGGGAGACAACAAAAATCGGCTTATTATTAATGGCGCTGATAAGTACATTTGAAATGGCAGGAGTTCCGGTTATGGCCTTCCGGAAGTGGGCACGGGTACTCAAGTCAAGTTTTCCCACGAGAGCCGGATTGCTGTTTGCGCGGGAAATACCGTTGCGGTCAAGAACACCTATGGTGGAGAACATCTCATAATTTTTCAGGAGCTCCTGCAGGTGACTGTTGGCCGCCTCCGTATCCTCTGCTCCTGCCTGAGGGCGGAGCACCGCAGCCATCAGAGGGGTCTCTGCGGTTGCCGCAACATTTCTGCTCCGATCCTTTACCCAGGATTCGGTCTGAGAGGCCAGAAGCTCCGCGATCTGCAATGCCTCGTTCCTGTGGGCCTCCTGCATCGTCCGGGTAAAAAGGATATTGGATATAAGGGATGAGGATGCCAGTCCGGCAGCCATCAGGATCAGAGTCGGCAGTAATACCTTTCCTCTTAATTTCATCTTCATATATAAGCTCCTTCCGTACCCTTCAGCATATTAGAACTGATTGGAAATGTCTACTATTTGGAGATATTTGGGTAAAGTGTTTGCAGAAAACTGAGTGACAAAAAAGGAAAGCTGCTGCTGTGCTTTATTTGTCTCCGGCCAGGCTTTCCCTGACTTCGCTGTAAAGCTCCCTGACCTTCTCCACCTCTTCAATGGCTACCTCGACAAAACCCCAGCCGTTCTGAAGCTGGTACATGCTGCTGAAGGCCGTATCGTGATAGGAAACAAATACGTGGGAAATGTTGTGGTCTTCCAGCACCGTACGCAGATAATCCGCTTCGATCTTCTTTTCGATGGGCACCACGTTGGCTTTTGGCTTTACCGGAAACATTGGAACCTCCTGAGAGTTTTGCACATGCCTTGAACTTAATTCATTGGGGAGGGGATGTCAAAGATGACGGGTGGGGGCACATCGGTCGGGAGGGCTCTGCCGTTATCACCATGTCAAAACATTTTTCTTGACAGATACCGGGGACGGGGTTATTCTGAGCTTAAGCGTTTAAGTAAAGAGGCCCGCAAAAGCGGGTTTTTAAAGAGCTTCTTACTTAAACGCTTAATAAAGAACCTTTCCGGAGCCTTGGAGCAGTATGAGTATTGATTGTCCGAAAAATATCGTAACTGGAAATGAATATATCTCCCTCCCGGAAATCCGCGGCGCCGACGGGGCTGTCGAATCATTCTCAATGCTTCATATGGGGCTTCGGGGTATGATCCTGGTCCGGGGAGGACAGAATACGCCTCTTTTCAAGCCCGTGGCCCTCGATGCGGAAGGTAATGAAATAGAGATAGTTTCCATGGTCTGGGAACGGGAGATGTACTGGATTCCCCGGTTCAGGGCGGAACTTGCCGGCGGTGCCGGGGTCCTGCACGGGATAATTCTTACTCCTCCGGGAGAACGCGGTTTCGGTATCAGCCTGCGGCTTGAAACGGAGGGCGGCAGGGTTTCTGCCTTCGGCATCCGGGGCCGGGCCTCCGGGGCATTTCACAGGGTCAACGAGACAAAGCCTCTCGGGCGCGGTTTTACCTCTTACTCGAGCAGCTGGAACGGAGCATTTTCGATCGATCTCGTCTCGGATCTTCCTGTTTTCTCCTTTGCGCCGGTAATTGAGCCGGAAGTGAAGGCGGATTATACACAGGGTGAGGACGGGAGCGTTTCGTTTTCTCTTGAAATGCCGGTATCCGCCGGGGAATTGTTCGACGGCGGGACGGTATTCTGGTGGGGTGCGGGCTTCGAAGAGGTCGGCGCAATTACCGCGGCGAAGGAGCTGAGCCGGAAGGGCTGGGAACGTGTAATGGCGGAAACACGTGCACGGCTGGGAAAACTGGTACGCAGCACGGGTGATCCTCTTCTGGATCGTACCCTCAATATGAACCTGCTGTTCAATTATTTCTTTGCGGCGGGCCTGACCATGGATACCGAAGAGTTTGTCATGGTCACCTCGCGCAGCCCCAGGTACTACGTAAGCGCATCCTACTGGGACCGCGATTCTCTGCTCTGGAGCTTTCCATCCATCCTTGCGGTTGACCGGGATCGTGCCCTGGAGATGCTTCATTACGCGTTCGGCCGACAGATAAGAAATGCGGGAATTCACAGCCGCTATATTGACGGTACCGTTCTGGAGCCGGGCTTTGAGCTGGATGAGCTGGCTGCTCCCCTTCTTGCGCTGACGGATTACTCGGCCGCGGCGGGTGACCGGACAATCGTGTTGCGGGAACCTTTTGCTTCGGGTATCGACAGAATCCTGAAGCGGGCGGAGGAAAAGCTGGATATTTCCACGGGGCTTTATGAAACCTTTCTCCAGCCCACCGATGATCCCGCCGGGATGCCCTTTCTTACCTATGACAATGTCCTGCTCTGGAAGGCGCTGACAGCCCTTGCTGCCTGTTATGCCGGGGCCGGCCTGAAAGAGCGGGCTGCGGAATTAAGCCTTTCCGCGGAAAAACTGAAACGTGCCGTACTTTCCGCCTGCATCAATGAAACGGACGGGACAAGGCGCTTTGTCTGGGCCGTGGATGGTTCGGGCGGATTTGAAATGTACGACGAGCCGCCGGGAAGCCTGGAGCTTCTGGCCTGGCACGGTTTTATTCCCGCCGACGATCCGGTCTATCTGGCGACGGTGGCGTACATCCGGGATCCTGCCTACCGTTTCTCCTTTTCGGGCAGGACGGTGGACGAGATAGGATGCGAACATGCTCCCCATCCGTGGATTCTCAGTCTGGCCAACTCCCTCCTCTGCGGTCGAAGCGATAAGGGACGCCGGATTCTCTCCTCGATACCGATGGATGACGGGCTTGCCTGTGAGAGTGTGGATCCCGATACGGGCGAGGTGGTAACCGGGGCGGCCTTCGCCACCTGCGCAGGCTTTCTCTCCTTCGCCATGCTTGAAGCATTCGGAGGCGGGGAATGAAGCGGCGTGAATCAGTCCGGCTTATCCGGGAAGAGGGTCTTAACCCGGTACTGGAGCGGTTTTACGAGAGTATCTTTTTCCAGGGCAACGGCCGTTTCGGTTTCCGCGGTTTCCGGGCCGAAGGTTCGGGTGATGCAATGGGTTCCCCGGGGGAACGCACGACCTTTGCCGCCGGTTTTTTCGGAGAACTGAAGCCCGGAATCACCGATATGGTCAACTGTCCGGATATTCTCCATACCCGCATCGAGGCGGATGGAGAAAAGGTGCATCCCGCATCGGAGCGGTCCGCCGATGTGTACCGCGAGCTGGATCTGGATACGGGAATAGTGAGCGGCGGCTACACCTTTTTAACCCGGGACGGAGCACGGCTCCAGATTTCCTCCTTCCGTTTCCCGAGCATGGCTGACAGGCGTCTGGCAGTGCAGTCCTTTGCCTTCTATTCTCCCGACCGGGATATCAATATCCGTATTTCCGCCGGCATTGACGGGACCACCATGAACCGGCCTGTCTATGATGATCAGCTTAAAAAGAGTGATGAGCTTCTCTCTCTCCGGGAAACCTTCCGCATGGAGGAAGACCGTGACGGCCTGCTCAGCTTCGGTGCCAGGGCGGCGGGAACCGGTATCGTTCTTGAACTCGCCATGGCTTTTTCCATGCCCGAAGGGGCTGTTCCTCTGGAAACCGAAGCTGCCGACGACCGCCTGATCCGCCATGTAAGTTTCAGCCTGCCGAAAGGGGAGCGCAGGGTTTTTGACCGCGTTTCCGTTCTGGCAACCGACAGGGACCCTTTCGGTACGGTCGCCGGTTCCCGGCTGCCGGAGGCGGCGGCAGCGGCCGCCCGGAAGGCGGCGGTTCTCGGGACAGCGGAGCTTCGCAGGGCGCACGAGGGGGCCTGGGAGCGTATATGGGAGGCAGCGGATATCGGTGTTACGGGCGATGATTCGCTGACCCTGGGCCTGCGCTATTCCGTTTTTCAGCTGGTGCAGTCGGCCGCCATGGACGACCCCGGGGTCTCCATCGGGGCCCGGGGGCTCAGCCACAGCCGTTACAAGGGCTGCTTTTTCTGGGACACCGATGTGTTCATGCTGCCCTTTTTCGCTCTTACCTTTCCGGAGGCGGCATCGTCTCTGCTTGAGTACCGGTACCGTACCCTGCCGGGCGCCAGGGCAAATGCCTCGGCCCATGGGCTGCGGGGAGCCCGCTATGCCTGGATGTGCACCCTGGATGGAAAGGAGCAGTGCGATACCTGGGACATCGGATTGAGCGAGGTGCATATAACCGCGGACGTGGCATGGTCGGTAAACGCATGCCGCACCTGGCTGGGGAACGACGACTGGTATTTCGGCCCCGGGCTGGAGATCCTGATTGAGACCGCCCGCTACTGGAGCAGCCGGTTTACAAGGGAAGAAGCATCGGGCAGATGGAATCTCCTTTCGGTGAAAGGTCCCGATGAATACGGCGGTGTCACCATCAACAATTACTTCACCGTTGCCATGGCGAGGGAGAACCTGATAAAGGCCGTGCAGGCGATCGGTGAGTGCAGCATCCGGCGGCCGGAGAAACTGGACGCTGCAACCGGAAAACTCAATTTCGATAAAGCTGAAATGGATCTCTGGAAGGAGATTGCGGAACACTGCGTACTCCCCTTTGATGAAGAACGTTCCCTCCATCTCGAAGATGAACTCTTTCTGAAAAAAGAGCCCTTTGATTTCCGCACACTCAAAAAGGGTGATGAGCCGCTCTACAAGATAATTCCCTTCGACCGGCTTCAGCGGCTCAGGCTTGTCAAGCAGGCCGATCTGGTTCTTCTGGGACGGCTTGTTCCGGGAATCTTTTCACTTCGGGAGGAGCGTGCCGTATGGGACTTTTACGAACCCCTGACTGCCCACGATTCAACCCTCAGTTTCGGAGCCCATGCGGAAGCCGCCGCCGCCCTGGGACTGACGGCGAAGGCGGAGGATTATCTGATCCGCGCCGCAAGGCTGGATCTGGACGACCGGATGAAGAATGTCGCCGAAGAGGGACTCCATCTTGCCGCCTGCGGAGGTGCCTGGAGGGCTCTGGTTTTCGGTTTCGCCGGTCTTGATGTGACCGGTAAGGTACCGGTTCTTTCTCCGGTCATCGCCCCGGGCTGGGATGGTTTTTATTTCAGGTTTACCTGCCGCGGAGAACGGTACCGTGCCGAAATTGAGGATGACCGCTGGTCTGTCCATGATGCATCGGATAAGCTGGTTTCTTCAGGCATTCTAAAGAGAGTGGAGGCAGGGGCATGAAAAAGCGACCGACCATAACCGATGTAGCCCGTGAAGCGGGGGTCTCGATCGCGTCGATTTCCTATTTTCTCAACGGTAAAGTCGGTGTCGGGGCCGAGACCAGAGAGAGGATCGAACGGGCCATCGAAAAGCTGGGCTACATTCCGGATATTTCCGCCCGCAGCCTTGCCAACCGGCGGTCCCGGCTTATCGGTGTGGTTATCCCCCAGCTGGAAGAGGGGAGCAGGCTGGTTTTTGCCAATCCCTTCTATGCATCAATTCTGAGCAGCATAGAACACGAAGCCAGGGACCGGGGCTTCCATGTAATTGTTTCCGGTGTGAACGCCGATGAAAGCTATCTGGAGCTTGCCAGGAGAAGAAACCTCGAAGGTATAATCATAATCGGAATGTATCCGGACGGATTTTACGAAGAGCTTAAGCGTTCGGAAATTCCCATAGTTCTTGTGGATTCGGTCTGCAGGGATCACGACTTCGATGATGTGGTAATAGACGACAGGGCCGGAGGAGCACTCGCCGCTTCGTACCTCCTGGAACGGGGGCACCACCGCATCGCCATGCTCTCGGGTTTTCCCGCACCCGGAGGGGTCCATGCCGAACGCATGGCCGGATACAGGGACGCACTTGAACAGGCTGGAGGGGAATACGATTCTTCCCTGATTGTGGATGTGACTGTCGGTTTCGATGCCGGCTGGCGGGCGGCGGAAAAAGTGGTCTCACTCCTCGGCTCCGGCGGTGCGGTATTCGCCGCGGCGGATGTCCTGGCCATCGGTCTCATCAAGGGGCTTAAGGAGAAGGGGCTGCGGATTCCCGAAGACTATTCGGTGGTCGGCTTTGATGATCTTGATATTGCCCGCTGGATAACGCCGGGCCTGACCACCGTCGGGCAGGACATTATCGGCAAGGGGGCAATTGCCGTACGGCTTGTAACCGAGCGGATAGACGGTGCTTCGCCGGGAAGACAGCGGCTTGTGCTGCCGGTGCACATGGTGGAGCGGGAATCGGTACGGGATCTGAGGATCCCCTGAAAAGGTAACTGCACGGACGGGGCTTCGCGACCCCTTGCCGTGAGGACCGACCGGCCGTGTTTCGGGGTCCGGACCCCGGACGACGGACGGCGGAATAAACAAGGAGGCGTGTTATGAAACGACACATTCCCATGGTCGCGGTGCTTCTGGCTGCGATAATTACGACAGGTGCGTTTGCCGCAGGGCAGAAAGATACCGAAGGAAAGGCTGGATCCGCGGGAGCGGGAGCTCCGGTGGAAATAGTATTTGCAAATTTTCAGGGTTCGGGCGAGGTAAGTGTTCATCTTGATGCAATGGTGGAGGAGTTCGAACGGCAGAACCCGGATATAAAAATCAAGCTGGAGACCGTAGGCTACAACGACTATTTTACCCAGCTTCAGACCAGAATAGCGGGCGGAAAAGCACCCGACTGTTTCGACCTGAATTACGAGAATTTTGTTTCCTACGCAAAGAAGGGCGTCCTTCTCGATCTGGAGCCCTATATCGAATCGACCGGATTTGACGTGAATGCCCTGGATGAGCGGGCCCTGGCCGCCTTCAGCACCGACGGTACCCAGTACGGTCTGCCTGCAAGTTTCTCGACGGTTCTTCTGTTCTTCAACAAGGACCTCTTTGACGAGGCGGGCGTTTCCTACCCGACATCGGACTGGACCTGGAAGGAAGAACAGGCTGCGGCGGAAAAAATAGCTGCCCTTGGCGACCAGTACTGGGGAATTATTCATCCCGTACATTTCTGGGAGTTCTACAAGGTTACCCGCCAGAACGGCGGAGCGCTTATGAATGAAGATGAAACACGCTTCACCATGAACACCCCGCAGAATGTGGAAACCCTTACCTTCATGGTTGACCGCATCCGGAAAACCAATGTCATGCCCTCGGATGCCCAGATGGCGGGCGCCGGAGAATGGGATATGTTCAAGACGGGTCGGCTGGGAATGCTGGTTACCGGCATCTGGGCCTTTCCCGAGTTTTCCAGGGACTGCACCTTTGCCTGGGATGTGGAGGTTGAGCCCGGAATGAAGGAAAAGGCAACTCACTTCTTTTCCAACGGACTGGTAATTTCCAGGGATACAAAACACCCCGAAGCGGCAATGAAGTGGGTGGCATTTATGGCTGCAAGCAGCGAGGCTGCCTCAATCCGCGTCAACGCGGGCTGGGAACTTCCCGCAATTACCGACGAAGCCGTTCTGGCCGACTACCTCTCAAAGGATAATCCTGCGAACCGGAAGGCGGTATTTGAATCCCTCAAGTACATCGTTATGCCCCCGGTTGTCGAGCAGGCTTCCGAAATGACGGATATCGTGAACCGGAATCTTCAGGCTGCGCGTGAAGGGACCAAACCCCCTGAACAGGCTCTCAAGGATGCTCAGGCGGAACTTGAAAACAGAATAAAGCTCTAGTGCCAGTGCAGGGATGGCCGGAATATTCCGGCCATCCCGCTTTTTCCGCGGGAGGAGTATCATGCTGCATCATAAAAAGGAGCGGACGGAAAGCCTTACGGCATTCTTTTTTCTGCTTCCCAGTCTTGCCGGTTTCCTGGTTCTCAGTCTGGTTCCGGTTTTCGGTTCAATGATCCTGAGTCTTACTTCATGGGACGGCTTGAGGTCCTTCGCCCATTTCGG